>JAEEGI010001087.1_pt1 | contig 69028 bp, 57 predicted proteins | sample 8958751 | NCBI WGS metagenome assembly JAEEGI01 (sample SAMN16246545, study PRJNA631951) | gut metagenome | biome: gut microbiome; feature: rumen; material: KS-attached | host: Bos | place: Iran: Karaj | collected 2018-10
GGGCAGCCTGCCGCTTCGAGCTCAGAGGACAAGCCGGTTCGTGCCTGCATTTGGTCTGCCTCTCCGATTGCATAGAGACGGTAACTTTTTTGCCCTCCATTGAGGCCTGAAATCAGTTTGCCAAGGCCAACTTCTGCCAAAGCGCAAAGATCCTCGCCCGTTGTGAACACGTCATTAATTAAACCCCAACCGTCAGCAGCGGCACCGGGGATATTTCCCTTTGCGACATTGATCGTAAAGCCGAATATATGTGCTGGCACAGAGAGCAGGTCACCGATTAAACCCAAAGCAGCATCCTTGGCTATTTGCTTTTCCCGCATAGAAAGCGACTCGTCGTATACGACGTCCAGCTTATTCGCCGCATCAGTCATCTCTTGCGACATTGAACCTAATTTGGCTTGTACAGCAGATGCCGTGAATCCGAATGCAGTAGGATTTATCAACTCGGTCATCTGCAGCAGGAAGCGGGAGTATGTATCCATGGTTGTATTGATATCCTGCACTTTTCCACTATAGGTCTGGTCAACAGAATGTACGGCTTCGAAGATTCTTTCTAGATCCGCAACAGAAGTGTTGTGCTGGTCAAGCACCTTTCTGTGATAAGATGACACATCATTCAGATAATTATCTATCCTAAGAACTCCAATCCAGGATTGAAAAGTATACCACAAATCACCTAAAGCATCGGTGATGATTGAGAAATCGGAATCGTTGATTTCCCTTATTTGGCGCTTAAGCTCATCTAGCGTCGCCGCTGAATAATCTCGATACATTCACATACTCCCTCCAGATACAGAAATAAAAGCTGCGATTGAACAAGCACATTCAAGAAATTGGCTGATACACCATCTTTGTTAGTTTCCAACCATCTTCTAATTTTGCACAAAAAGCATAATTAGCACTATCCGGCCCTTCTCTGATTGGATCATCCTCAAAAAACGCAGTGACAACAAATGTGCATTCAATATCATTCAATGACTGAATCTCTATCGTGTAGTCTCTCCATGGGACAGGCATTCCCGCAAAAGACGCTTGAGAAAGATCAACCTTAAGAACGCCGTCTTCATCAAGATACAAGGGATTTCCGTCAATATATTTGGTAAGGATCATATTAACTTCTTCTTGCGTATAAGTCTTGACCAAATAATTGCGGAGATCCTCTACGGATTTGAATTCAGATGACTGAACAGTCGCGCACTTATCTTCCGAATACTCAGATGTATTATACGGTAAAACCCCATAATAAAACATTGTGGTAATGCAAGAATAATTACCATCAACTAATTTACGCAGTGTCTGCTCCATCTCGTTTTCCCCCTGTGGAAGAGTTATTTCTTTAATACTGGTAGAATTCTCTTGAGTTGCTTCAGAGTGAAAAGCAGTTCCTTCACTATTACTCGCTCCATGATGATTCGGACTTGTCGTCGACGATACGTATCCTTGCGCAGAGCAACCGCAGATACATACTACCAACATCGCAGTAAATAAAACAATAATCTTTTTCATCTTCTTATGCCCTTAATGGCAAATCACATAACCAGAGTGATTTGAGTTATACTGCTTAATATCTGACAACTTCATTTCAATCTTTTGCCCTTGATGACCGTTGCTATACCAGCTACCAGAAAAAGGATCGTTTATCTTGGCCATGTATTCCCCATTTGCATTCTTATAAACGCCAGTCACCACAAAATAGTGCCCGCCAGTACTGTACCCAAAACCTGTACCCTTAGGGATGCTTGCAACAACCTCAACAGGGTATCCGGCTTGAATGCTCTCAGAAATACGCTGATAATACTCATCAAGGGAATATTGGTTTGTGTTAACATATTTGTATACATCATCACCAGCAAAGTGATTTAGTGTTTGAGCAATGCGGTAAACATATGTTCCCTTACCGCCACTATTAGCATAGCGCCAAAACTCTTCCTCTGAGACCTGAAATCCAAGACTTCTAAGCATCATGCTTCCTGATGCCGATCCACAAGTATAATTAGTGTGTTGTCCTTCAAGATCAACATCGAGACCTGTGCGAATAATCCCCCCGGTAGGGGTAACCATCGCAGTTGTATCATTGCCTAAAACGGCATTTCGATACTTCTGGAAGAAATCCCTTGTATACTCGATTAAAGAGACTAATTGTCTTTGTGCCTGTTGGAGTAAAGAATACGCCGAATTAATCTGCTCGTGCGTTTCTCCCATGTCAGCATCAGACGTAAGCTGGGAAAAAGCTTCCGCGGGAAACTCCCCCAGAAGAGTCGTCAGTGCTTCTACTTGAGTTTGCAAAGAATCAGTATCAACTTTGTATTGTGTTCCCATAGCCTACACCTCAACATCGGTATGTTTTTTATACACAGTTTTTATACACTGCCAAAACGCAAGTCGGCAGACATTAGTGCTTCAACTTGACTCTGTAACGAATCAATATTTATTTTGTACTGCGCTTTCAGAGATGCGCCTCAATAGATATACTCGTCGGCACTGTCTATCTCTCCAACGAAACAATCAAGCGTTACATCAGAACAGCCGGCCACATCATCAAACTTGCCTTTCAGTGTTTCTGCCATCTCATAAAATGCTTCTGCCGCATCATGCGTTTCGCCCAACGATATAGATTCAGTTTTAATCTTATACAAGATTCTGCGATACTTTAGAAAAGCATCTTCGATTTCCTCATAAAGAGCACGCAGATCGTCAGAAACCTCTGCAACGTATTGATCGTCGACGATGAGATCGCCTCCGAATCGAAATCCGCCTCCACCACTGGCCATATTCATCCCTCGCTTTCAGCTGCTAACAATGCAATAGATTGTCTGCATGAAGAAATTTTGTCTTGATTGGCGTTGATTTGCCTATAGCAGTTCTCGATTTTTTGCTGTAATTCGTCAATCTTTCTGTAAACGCTGCGCATAGATTCTTCAACGCTCGAACAAGAACGGTTATACTCTGGTCCAGTATAAAGCGCTTCCACCGTTCCAAAAAGTTTTCCTTTAAGCGCTCGCCCTGCTGCGGCGAAAGACTGCAACAGGCGATTAATTTTTCCAGTACCAGAATTCGATGCCGATGACAGAGCGTCTCCCACTTTTTGAAGCCTGCTAGCCATAGACTGCAATTCTTCTATTTCTCTATTGCATTTATTAATCTCAGCGTAACAGTTTTGAATGTTTTGCTCGCTGACCCTTATTTGGTATTGATAATCGCTTTCTGTCATAACGAATCCTCCTTACTTGAGTGAGGCGCAGCCCAAATGGGTATCTTGGGCTGCGCCCCCGCTCCGCTGTTTAGCCGAGGCTAGCTGCGCCAGCGGAGTCTTCCTCAATTCTTGCGGCCATGTACTTCGCGATGTAAGAAGAGATGTCTGCCAATGCTTCGGCAGCTTCCTTCAGTGCGGGGGCATACTTCTCGTTGTACATGTTGATGAAGGCTCTCGCTGTGTCGTTCTGCCAACCGTTCTGCAGTTCGTCGTTCATGCTGGCCAGCGAGGACATCACATTGACAATTGCCTCAGACTGGTTGCTGTACACGGATACGCCGGACTCAAGAACCTCATAGTTGACATAGTTGGTGCTTCCGCTCATTTAGATAACCTCCTTTGTATTGTGAGAACGGGTTGCCGTTACTCTACATATTTGATGGCTGTGCAAAATGAATCATACGAACTTTCTGCACATCATTGTTGGCGAAGAAGAACACGTCGTTTTCATTTCTCTCGCCCTTAAGCTGTCGTGTAACCGAGGGATTGATATCAATTACTTTCAGATTCTGCAAGCTCTCAGCAACAACAAACACGCCGTTTTCTTTTACGATTTTCAACACATCCGCACCCATGACTGGAGCACGAGCATTTTCAATCCCAGTCAAGACAAAAAGGAAACGCATAGATTTATACTTGCCAACAATCTGCTTGAAACAGTCAAGAGCTTTTCGATCTCCGCTGACGCTATTGACAAATTCTGCGCTGCTTGCAACCAGAGCAATGAATGGCATTGCCTGTAATGCGGAATCATTGCCTTCCAAGAGCATACGGTAGCGGTTTTCTAACTCCTGCAAAATCGTTTGCAGCATTTCAGCGTATTGTGATGAGTATTTTGAATAGCTCTTCGTATTTACGATTGCTTGATACTTGCTTAATGAACCGGAAATATCATCTGCAATATAAACATCAGAAGAGGATGCTTTCAAAGTCCCAAATAAACCGTTCAAAATGTTGTTGTTTTCTGCTTCATTGGGGCAGACAATTCCCAATGTAGTAGTTTTTGAAAAAGGCACCAAAACCGGCATAATCGTGTTGTAGTTGACGCCAACCACAAATGTCGCTGCACTCTCCAGGCCAAATTCTGCTTGCATATACTGCATTGTGAGAACATCTGGAATACTTGGAATCCTTCTTGCCTGACTTGTACGGTAGTTTTCGTTGGTTGATTTTACGAATCCTCTAATCCTTTCAACGCGCTGGAATTCTTTCTCACCCTCAAATGCCATGTAGATATGGCTTTCATAGACTTCCTTGTCAATTGCGACCATGCAGCGTCCTGGAGTATGGAGAGGGCTTAAGCGGGAATTGCCAAACAACGTACTGTAATCCGCTGCTTCATTACAATGAAAGGCCATCTTAACATCAAAATTGGATAAATACTTATACCCAATGCCCGATGTCTGAACATTTGTTGCCACTACACTGATACCAACAGAAATACCTTCTCTGCAAATCGGAAGAAGGGGGTCCACATCCATTAGATACAATTCACGCAGAAGCCCAAGGTTGTCAATCAACAACACTATCTGCGGCATATCAGTTTTGCCGGATTCTAAATACGCTGCAAAGGAAGAGACGCCCGCGTCAGCCAAACGCTTTTTCCGTCTAGTAACTTCTTCGCTCAACAGCTTGAAAAGGTTCTTAACCTTTTCAGGATCATTCGCGCAAGCAACACCGCCTACATGCTTTAGAGCGTCGAAGTTTTTCAGCACCATTGATCCAAAATCTGCAACGTAAATGGTCGCTTCATTAGGAGAATACTGTTCAGCCAACGCGCGAATTATAGTTTGGAGCAGATTTGTCTTTCCTGACTGCGGCGCTCCGATTGCAATCACATTGCTTTGTGTAAAGTTCAGGAAAACATCTCCCTGATATTGCATGTCGGGATCGTCATAGGTTCCGACACTTACACCGACTCCATTCCGTACCTTTTTGCATGTAAACGGAATGCTAAGCGGTAACGCAGGCAGGCAAATGTCCGGCAGCTTGTTAATGTGAGCCTTATCGCAATAATCATGCACATATCGAACTATGGCATCCAACTGCGTCGCACTGTTATCGCCGGACTTCTGGCGTCTCTGTGCAAATACCGGTATCCGCTTCCCAGTATCTTGCAGCTCATAAACTGTAAACTCCTTGACGTTGCCCTCGTCGGCTCGTTCGGACGCTCCGCTGTAGGCGGACTGGAACAGTTCAAAAATCTCATTGTTGCCAACCTGGAGGTAGGCACGACCTGGCTCTTTGATTTCCGCCGCAAGAGGAGACTTCAGCACTTCATTGGAGTCCTCTTGTGTCTGCACCTTCAAGCAGAGTTTAAATCGAGAGTTGGACCAGATCTGTTCGTTCACCTGACCGGCAGGTTTTTGTGTGGCAAGGATCAGATGCACGCCAAGGCTGCGGCCGATACGGGCTGCGGAAATCAATTCCTTCATAAACTCTGGCTGTTCCGCTTTTAGTTCTGCAAACTCATCCACAATGATAATCAGATGCGGCAGGGGAATCCGAACTTCTCCAGCTTTATATTTCTGAATATACTTGTCGATGTGATTTACATCTGCTTCGGCAAACAAACGCTGCCGTTTTTGCAGCTCTGCCTTAATCGATTTGAGTGAGCGGTTAATTTCACGGCCATCGATGTTAGTGATGGCGCCCATAAGGTGCGGAAGCGTTCTAAACTGATTAACCATACCGCCACCCTTGAAGTCAATAATCACAAAACCAACTTCATATGGGGAAAACAATGTGGCCATGGAAAGAATATAGGTTTGAAGAATCTCGGATTTACCGGAACCGGTAGTACCTGCGACAAGTCCGTGCGGTCCATGATACTTATCGTGCAGATCAAGGCTGACAATGCCGGTTTTTGACACGCCAATCGGCGCAGACATAGACTTATAAACCTTTGTGCTGGCCCATCTCTTTGCCAAGTCAAGATCATCGACAGCCAGAATGTTCAGCAGTTGGAACAAGGAGATATTTTTTGTTAACGTGCTTTCCAAAGATATTTCCTCTGTATAGACCGGGGAAAGCAACGCAACAATTGAATCCATTGTTTCATCGTCTATCGGATTAAAAATGAACCGAGTTGAATGGTTTTTATCTTCTGTGTCTACGAGAATGCCTTGCCGCATATCCTGAACTTCAATGAGCGCCCCACAGCCTTGGGCTATATCTGCGCGCTCCTGCCCGAAGAAAACGAAAGATACGCCGAGATCCTTTGCTTTGTTAACAAACTTTGATATAGGATGGCTATTAAACCCACACTCGTCCAAAAAGAAAACCACCACATGATTGTTGTAGGACTTCTTTTGCTCTCGAGCAGATAGTTCCTTATAAAGATACTCAAAAATAAGGTTCTTGCTCTCTGCATTACATACGATATTCCTCGTATGAAGGAGGTCGTTATAAACATGTGGCAACATGCGGTAACGCCAAACATGCTCTCTGTTTTTATTTTCAGCAACAAAGACCAGCTTTACATCCGTATGGTACTGCCTTGCGACAATATCCAGTACCATATTCTTAAGCATGGAAAGCTGACAGCCTATCGTACCAGTAACGCCTACAGAATTGACCGCTTTTAGATCACAGATGACAGGCGCTCCATGCACGTTGAAGTAATCCTCCGCAAGCTGCGCAGGCATAAGCTGGAGGTCGTCTTCGATCTCCAATCGTTCTTGCTTTTTGTAATTGATAACGCGCCTTGCAGCAACATCTCCCGTCCCGAGCCTTATGCAGAGGAAATCTTCATCTGCTGTGCTACGGTCAAACAGATTGTACGCAAAGTTCGTTAAATTATTTCGCTCAACTTCGTCAGAAACATACAGTTCTTCCAGAACGGTACGCTCTTCTTGGCGAGCTTGCTCGATTTCTACGCGTTTATTTGAAATATAGGTGGAATACTTCTCAAGACGGTCTTTTGTCTTCTGCTCGTATTCTTTCTTGCCCTCTTTCATTCCAATGACCGCTGTTACGATTGCCATTACACCGGAAACGCCTGAAAAGATTAGCATCATAGGACTTCCGATGAATGCCATTACGCCAGCAGCAATTAGCATTCCCATTGATGGAAGCAGCCTCTGCAACAAGTTTGTCTTAGGCTTTTCCGGTTTTGCGGGAGGATCAAGAATTTCAATTTTTTCCTCGGATGGAACGACCTTTACGCGGGAATTTCGTTTAAATCTTGGATATGCGCGTTGGGTATCTTCATCGGAGTAACTCAGTCGATTAACCCTTACTGTTTCAGAGTTTTCTGTCCAAAGAAGGCCGTCTTTGTAATAGAAAATCGCATCAGAAACAGAAAAGAAATCGCCGTTTTTGATGACTTCGCCATTTCTGGCTCTTCGACCGTTAATGTAAACTCCATAAGTTGTATTACGGATATTCAAAGTAAGTGCGTTGCCGGATTGATTTAGGAGCAACGAATCATTTTTAACATAGCGGCTGACTAAAACGATTTGGTTCTCGGGGCCAGCTCCGATTCCAAGAGTAGTTATTCCTCGAATATCAATGCTCCTGGTGAATATTTTGCGTTCATTTTCAAAATCGATCAAGAACTCAATAGAGAATAGCTCGTTGTTTGATTCTTGATAGTATACATGAAAAATGTTGCCATGTGTCAGCCTAAGCGTAAACAGCTTTCTGGCGTCACCAACATTCAAATACAGATTATCCGAGCAAAGGACTGACCAAGATCCATCAGTCTGAACAAAGGTTAATTCAATCTGCCCAAAAAACAGAGACCTGCGCAGACGAATTTCACACTCTGTTGCCGTGCCTAACCGAACGGTTTTCATGTCCGGGGATAATTCAGCTTCTTTGTACAGATTCTTTCCTGTTACTATGATACGGTATCCGTTTTCCATGCCGATCTCCCGTTAATCTGAAAATGTAATCGTTGTTCCATTGCGAATTCCGAATTCTTCCAGCGTTCGATTGCCTCTAAGCAACGCGATTGGTTTTTCGGCCTTCAGATAGCAGCTTTTGATATCTTCCGTATTAATCCCAAGGCCATAGGCTGTGTTCAGTGCCAACACAAGTTCATTCGCGGTGATGTTTAGAGGCACCTCAAGGTCAACGGTTTTATTTCGCTTAACCATGTTCAAAATGATGATAACGGTTTCCTGCTCCATGTCATTCTCCTAAATCAGCAAATAGGCAAGCTTCTGGACATCTTTTTCTTTGGAAAGTGCTTCCAGATTCTTTTTATCAAAGCCGAAGAAATGCTGTAGGTATTCATTAACCGAAAAGCGAAGTCGAATTCCGGCATCAGCTAATGCGTTATCCATATCTCTGTTAAAATCGTTGCAAATATATAGGAACTTCTCGTTTGATGCTCCACTGATGCTTTCGTATAGACGATTTGTTGCAAGAACTGCCGCTTTGCTCTGTGTCGTAACTATGATTACTCGATCCGCAGCATCAATCAAACGGGTTTTTCCTTCATCGAACGAGCTGTCCGCATCAATGATAACAAAATCATAGGCTTTTGATTGTTTTGCAGAAAGCGCGATTTGCTCAAAAACTCGATAGGAAAGGCCTATCGACATGAGTGCTGCTTTAAAGGGAGGAAGATACTGAAATCCTTCTTCGCGTACTGCGTGCCTGATATCAGCAAAGATATTTTTGCTTCCAGTTAGCGGCTTGGCGTAAATATCATTTGCAGTGATTGGGGACGGATTTGTCAGCTTCGACTGGAAATTCTGTAGGCGGTCAGCGTTGATATACAGAACACGTTTATAGTTCTTCGCCAGTGCTGCTGCCAGCCCCATTGCAACGGTCGTTTTACCGACACCCCCAGCAGCAGATGTGACTAAAATCACCTGAGAGGCTTGCTTTTTCTTGTCATCCTCTATGTCGAAGGTAGGCGCACTTTTTCCAACGATTTCAGTAAATATTTCTTTGATGCTGGAGTATTTTGCAATACGGTTGACATTCAAGGATGCTGTAGACTCAGCCTCATCCAGCTGTTCCTGCATCATGAACATATGTGCTATGCTATGCCTTTGAAGACTGTCGCTATAAAGATCTTCGGAAACAATCAACACATCCGCAGCTTGAGGAGAAGAAAACAGCCTTTCAAAGAAACTCGCCTGCGTTATAATCTCCAGATCGATTTTATTGAAATATTCCTCAACGAATTTGAGTTGCAGAGGAATTGTGTAGGCGGCGTCGGTATCCGCGATAATCACTCTCGGCTTTTTCAACGGATATCCTCCTATCTGATAGCAACTTGGAAATCACTGTTCGCAAGTCGCAGAATGTCTCCGCTCTTCAGTCCGTAGGGCTGCTGAGGCTTCAACCGGCTTTGATTGATGAAAGTGCCGTTTTTGCTGTCAAGATCAATGACAGAGAACCCTCCCCCGTTTCGGACAATCTTGCAGTGAATACGGCCAATGAATTTGTTAAAAGTCACTACGCCATCCATATCCGGGTGCTTTCCGATTTTGAATTCGTCGCGGTCTACAAGCAGCTGCAGTGGTGCAGGCGCATTCAATGCCGTGATTACAAGCACATGATTATGATTCTTCGGCGGATCTGTCGGCGGAGGGGGAGGCGGAGGCGTGGTGGTTCCACTTATAATATTCTCCAAAGAAAGCGTAGCGTTAATGAGTGCCTGACGAAGCCTTGATAACTTTGGACTGCTACCCGGAAGTTCGTCGATACGCTGTACAAGCGTGCTGCGAAACTCATTTTCAAACGTGACATCATCCGGATAGAACCGCTTGTCAATCGGAAGGTAAACCAAACGAACTCTGTTCGTATGGAAGTCTACAAATACTTTTTGTAAAGCGCTGTCAATGTTCGTGCAAGACAGGAAACCAATGTTTTTTAACTCAACGACGCTTCTAATCAACGCTGCGATTAAATTAGCAGCATTGTCCGGACCGGAAGAAAGAAAGACGCTCAAAAAATTTTTCATTCCGGTTGTAAGATAGTATAGCTGGTCCTGCCCGTTGTACTTCATCCGCATACATCTTACCAGACAATTGACGTTCGGATTCTGCATTACCTTATACTCTGTGGGCTGGACGTTAACTCCGTTTGCAAGCACATAAGCAAAATTGCCGCCGCACTGCATTTCTTGGAGCATGCCATTATCGGTTAAGGAGCTCACTTGTGGTTCCTCCTGCATTTGATTTATCACAAGCATCAACGCAGATTCTGTGTAGATGCTTCTAATAAGTCTCTGTGTGCCCCCTCCTGCGGGCAAGCCCGCAGGAGGGGAGATGGTTCAATTCGTGGGTTTCTCGTTAGCCGATTTTTGCGGTCTTCTTTTTCTTTTTCAGTGCAACCAGCGCACCGAGTCCGCCAAGAACCGCGAAGCCTCCGCCGATTCCGCCAAAGAACAGCGGCTTGTTTGCAAACCAGCGAACGAACAGATTCGTAGATACGGTGACGTCTTTCTCCAACGCATAGGGAACAGAGAAACCTTCCGCATCGGATTCCGTCACATTGCCAGCCTTATCGGTCAGGACAAAGCTCACATGCTGCGCACTACTCTTTTCATGAATCGTAAACTTACCAGAATAGTTGCTTGCGTCCTCAAATTCTGTTGCTGTATCAACGACCTCACCATCAACCTTCACTACCACAGAAGCCAAGCCGATGGTATCGTAGACCGTGTAGCTGACTTCAAGCTCCGTTGCATTTACAATGCTCTCTTCCAAACCGTTTACACTGGTGAGCTGTGGCGCTGTGCTATCGACAAAGAACTGAATATCGCCATCGGAGTTTTCGCCAGTATTCTCAACGGATCTGGTCAAATCGGAGGCATCCTTCGTCGAGACGGAAACGGTATAGACACCATCCTCCGCAAAGTTGCTCTTTGCGATAGTAACCAAATAGCTATACCAACCGTTCTCGTCGGGAGTCGTTTCGGTAACTGTAAAAACAGCATCTACAGGTCTGCCGTCTCTTGTAATGACGACAGATACGTTATCCGGATCAATCGGGCTGGCGTTATAGATCGTAAAGGTCAGGTCTTCGTCAACGCTTTGATTATAAGTGCCGCCGTTCTCAATCAGGTTCATCAGGTTATCGCTGTATTCGTAGACTGAACCGAAACGGTTAATCGTGAATCGCACGGACTTCTCATCGTGATTGTCTGAAAGGTCTGTGCTTCTCACGGTTAACGTATAGATACCATCCAAATCGGCCGACTTCGCGAACACGTCTGCCTTTACAGTTACGGTATTTCCATCGAGCTTAACCATGTCGAGAAGCTGAGGTGTCAGATCCACTTCTTTTCCGCGCTGATAGCCCTTTATGGTGATTTCGTATCCTTCAAGGTTATCGTCCGAAATCGTAATGTCGGGAACGACTGTGTCATCGTATGTGTACGCTTTCCCTTCGACAATACTATTCGGCTCAATCGTAATCATTTCTGGCACGGTATCGATTGTGAATTCCTTGGGAGCAGCAGAGTTCTTGTAGTCCACATCACCGCTCTTGTTTTCAGAAACATCAATCGCAGACACATCAAAGGTGTAATCGCCGTCTGCAGTAAATGTGACTGTTGCGGTATGCGTATCTCCGTTGCTTGTCCATGCAGAGACAACCGGCGTTTCAGCGCCACGACCAGCAGCATTTGCAGAAACAGTAACCTTATCGGAATTAAAGTTGTGTTCGACAATCGTGATTGTTGCAACGCGGCCTGCCTTGAAGTATTTCTCGTTGCCCACGTTCTTGTTGAAGTAATTCTCGTTTGTGAGATCGTTATTGTCGTAGCTAACGCTGATCGTGGGAGCAGTCGTATCAATCGTAATGCGATCAGAAGTAAATGTTTGCATCTTGTTGCGACTACGATCAGTATAGTTTACCGTCACTTTATAATGACCGTCAGCTCCGCCGCCAGCAGGCGCTGCAAAAGAAATTGTCGCCACATGCTCATCTACGCTATTATTTACCCATGCCACATTCGCTTGGGCTGTTCCGCCGCCCTCTCTTTCAATTACGATCTGGACATCTTCCTGGAAGAAGTTTGCTTCGTTGATCGTAAGTGTCAGAGTTGCAGGGTTATTGTAGTATTTGTCGGAACCAACAGTAGCGCTTGGCGTGCTGTATGCGATGTTTGTAATGCGAGGCGCAATGCTGTCAACAACGAGAACTGTACCGTCGTCAGTTACGGTCTGACTCTTATTGTCTTTCTTGTCCGTTGCAGTGAAATAAATGTTACCACGAAGCTGATTTGCTACATCTCTCGGCAAAGCAATTGAAGCGGTGAACTTCGTCTTGTCTTTACTGTCCTGAACAGCAGTCAGCGTACCGGAATCTGCTTCGAGGTTAACTGTACTGGCTGCATTTTGACGATTGTAGCCCCAGTCAAACTGCTTTACACCGGAAGTTACATCGTATGCAGTGAATGTGACCGTGACCTGCGGCTGGTAGAAACCGAGCGTAAGGGCTGCCGCTATGGTATCCTGAAGAGAATCAGAGTATGTGATGGTCATTCTTGCATAATCCGGCGCAGTGTGATCGACGGTAAACTGCTCGTCCTTGGAGTCAGCAGGATTCGTCGCAAGATCGGCATAATTAAACTTCAAGTTATAATTCGCGTCAGCAAACTGCTCGATTGTAATCGTATGCTTGTCGCCGTCATTTGTCCAATTATTTGCATTCCGGATGAAAGCGAGAATATCTGTTTGATTTGTCGTCACATCCTTGCCTGCAATATCCTTTGCAGCAAAGGTTACGTCAATATCGGCGGCGTTGAAGTTATGCTCAGTAATCGTAAGTACGAGCTGCTGGGTGTCAGAGTTTGGGTTCTCATACTTTGTTTCAATTGTCGGTTTTGTAGTGTCTACGACGAGAGTGCCGGTCGAATACTCATAAGGCTCATTCCCGGATTTATCGGTATACGAAACCTTGACGATATAGTCCCCGTCGGTTGCCGGTACTGTGAATTTACCGACATGAATCTCAGGAGATGTATCCGTCCATGAGACAGTTGCATCCTTGTTGCTAATCGTCACCTTGACGTCTTCAGCAAAGAAGTTGTTTTCAGTAATGGTCAAAGTAAACTCAATTGCGTTGTTGAAGTACTCTTTACCGTTAAACTTCTTGTCTGGTGCAGTATAGCTCACCGTACCATTCGGGCTGATGGTATCAAGGACAAATCCGTTCTCATCGGCACTTTCTTCACTGCTGTGACCGGCTGCATCAACGGCGATGGCAAAAATCTTGCCGCGCATCTGGTTGTACTCGCTCGTGGAAAGAGTAATCGTTGCGGTATATCCCTTGATTACAGTGGTGATTTCGCCTGTTTCCTCATCTTTTATTTCCTCTGTTACCGGGACAGCCTCAACCACTGCGTGCTCTGTATTCTCGGCGTTTTGGTCGCTGACGCCGTCTTCTCGGACATACCACCATTCAAAATGGTCAACGCCGGAGGTTACATCGTCAGCGGTAAACGTCACTTCAACGGACGCCTGATAGAATCCGAGAGAAAGAACTTCACCAACCGCGGCCAGAGCAGAAGGCTCCTCATAGGAAACAGCACAGTCAGTCGGCTGAACAGAGTCAATGTTCAGATTTGCATGATCCGGCCACTCAAGCTTCACCTTGGCGCTGATGCCGCCGGTTTCATTATTTCTGAGGTATACGTACTTTTCCGCAGTGCCTTGTTCATCAACGTAAACGTATTCTGCAAATCCGTTTGCATCCTTGTTGATCTCACGGCAGATGCTGAATGTTGTCGCAGTCCCTTCTTCGCCTTCAGCCGGAATGAATCCAGGAATTACATACACAGCTGTTTTGCACCAACCGTTTTCTCCGTTGGGTCCATCCATTGGAGTTTCGCCCTCAGCGTTCTCCTTCATTGTATACGGTGTAGCAGGCTTCAGCGTATCATAGGAGATTGTAATCGTGTAATAATCAGTATCTTCTTCGAATTTTATGGTTCCGTTCCAACCATATACTTTTTCTTTATTTGCAACAACTATGACACTTATTTGGCCGTTTTCTTCTAACGCTGCGTTGAGCTTTGCGTAGTCAGATATTCTAACCTCAACTTTTTTCTGATTGGTATGAGAAATAAGCTTAAGGCCCATTTCTTCTGCGCTATTCGGATCTCCAAATGTAAAGCTTAATTTTCCATTATCTCTGGGATCTGCAAAATGGACAACTTCCTCTGAGACCAAACCATCCTCGGTTCCGAATGTGTACAAAACGGGATCATCAACATCGAACTTGATCAAGCCATTATTTTGTTTGAGTGACATCGTATGTGAAATGGAGGCCGCTTGGAAGTTTCCATCGCCTGCTTGTGTAGCGGTGACAGTTACCGTTCCTGCAGCGGTGAAAGTCAACAGGCCATTTTCATCTATCGAAGCAAAAGTAGGCGCATCGTCTGATTCTTCATCCTTTATCGAGTAAGTAATCTCTCCAGCGCTACCAGATTCAACAATAGCTGCGAAATTATACTTGTTACTATCAGCGTCACCGTCAGGGGAGAAAACCTCAAATGTTACTTGACCATCGACATATCCCTCTACAAACTTCAGCGTTTGTCCTGCTTTAGAAATTGTTGCGGAAACAACTACATTTTTGTCTGCGTAGTTCTCTCGGGAAAGAGTAACAGTTACCTCGTAGGTACCAACGTCCGTTTTGACCACATCGGCTTCGTTTGTATATACTTCGTCTTCGCCGGTGATTTTGAAAGAATAAGTAAACAGGTTCTTGTCCGGACCGGTAATCTTAATCAGTTGCTGCGGATTGCCATTGTATATATTGTTTTGACCCGTAATCGTAACTCTACTGTCATCAATCACACCAAGCGTGATTTCTGAAGTATAATCCTGATCAAAGTCCTCATACCCGTTCTTCTCCGCATGGACATGGATCGTATAGGTGCCGACAGCGGAAATCTTGGGGATGGTATTAGAGGGCTCGCCGTCGTTGAGCTTGTAAGTAATGCTGTCAACAGCAGGAAGCGTAGCTCCGGAAGCGAGTTTAATCGCATCGAATTCTTCGCCGGTAAACGTCTCATTAATCCCCTCGTACTGAATTGCAAGGGTGTTCTTTGAGATGACGGAGGTTACGGTTTCGGAAAAGTCGGCATAACCCTCACGGCTGACATCAACTTTAACCTCATAAGATCCAACCTCTTTAATCTTCGGCATATTGCTGCCACTCGCATTCAGCACGGTGGGCGTACCATTAACCGAAACTGTAATTGTGTCCCCATTTTGTGTTCCGGTAATTGTAACAGCAGGGAATGATGCCCCAGTATAGTTTTCCAGTGTGGGCGTAACAGTGATGCCAGGGACCGGTTCTGGATCAGGTTCAGTCTCATCCTTTTCCATAGTAATAACGAAATCTTGCGTAGCTGAAATAATGCTTTGCTCGTTCAATGTGGCAGTCACATATTCATCACAAGAAGCCGTTGCGCTGATTTTATATACTCCTTCGGCAAAGCTCTCTTCAGCAAGAGCCTCGATGGTTCCATGTTCGTCTGTAACCTTGGTATCATCAATTGTGTCAACTGATTCACCCGAAATTACGTAGTGTACAGATGCTCCGCTGATAGCAGAGCCCTCAGAATCCTTGACCGTAATTGTCACGGCATTGGGGTGTTCGCTTGTTGCAGCTGTTACGCCCGGAATAGGCAGTATGCCCAGCACAAGAAGGATTGCCATCAGCATGGCAAACATTCTTTTCAAGTAGTTACTTTTCAAAGTGACCATGATGTTTTCTGCTCCTTTTGTTTCTTTGTGATAGTATGTGATAGTTTTTTCCGTTAAACAATGCGTGCATGTGAAGAAAGAATACGAACAGAGAGATACTTACATATGCAAAATATGATGTTTTTAACTCTGTTAGCATCGCTACCGCAAATAGAACGATGCTAATAAGTAGTCCTGCATCAAACAGCAGTGCGGGCACGTTTGAAATGAAAGATACCACACCGGGACGGCCCTTAATATGTATCCGCTGGTCTTTGCAGATGCGTTTCCGACTGATACTGCTGAGAACAACCGAAAGATACCCAAGTAATCCTGCGGCCCAGAACGTAACGCCAAGCGCAATTACGTTACTCCTTGTCCTGTTTTCACCATTGACCACAGCAGGCATGAAGAGAAAACACACGGACATTACGGAGAAGAAAAGAAGCGATAATACAAACGAGATGAAGAGTGTTCTACGTAGATTCACCGAACCACCTCATTTGTATGAATAAGGATTACTTCATCTATCTTAATCATTTCTATCTTTGGCCTATTCCCTGCAACCTTTTCAATGGTTTCAGGCAAGACGGAAGTTGCCTGTTCATCCAGAGATTCCGTTTCGGAGGCCAGATCAAGCACAAGCTCCTCTGTTGGGTCAAGATAAGCGGTATGGTTTTCCTTCTCGGCCAGAAGGCCGGTTTCCGGTCGCTCTCCTGCGGCAGATGGCTGCGGCTGTGCATTTTGCAGTTTCCCGGTTTTCTTTTTCGGAGGAGGAGATATTTCCACATGTTCGGTGATTTTCCCCCGTGCTTTATTTCCAGGGCTGGTCTGGAAAGAAGCAATTTTTGAAGCTCCGCCGGAAGACACCATCTGCTGAACTGACTTTTTGGCTGAACGGTTTGTGAAATAGTCAATGACTTTTGGTATTTTTAATGTGATAAACAAAACGATTGCGCCAGCAAAGAATACGCCAGCAAGAATGAATGCAACAACAGAAAGGTTCGATAATGTATTAGCCATCAGTCACCGCTCCTTTCACGTGCTGCATAGGCAGCTTCGATCGCTTCCCGGTAGGTGCTGTAATTGGTTCTCATTTCATTCTGGAGGGCCTGCGCTTGAGATTTATTCGGGTTTAACGCCATTGCTCGATTATAGACACTATCAAACAAGTTCAGTACCTGTGACTTGTCAACGCCGAGCTGTGCCATGTTCTTCCGCTCCATATAGAGCATATTGAAAACGACACTATACAGCGAGAGCTTATTATATGGGCCTTCCTCCTGAATGCTGCTAATCCTCCCGTTTATCTCACTAAACAACTGTTCATAATTGCTCTTGTCCGCTTCATCAACATTCAGCTTTCCAGCGTTAGAATCCAAAAGATAGGTGTTGTAGAAATAGCAAACCCAATAGAAGCAATCGGAAATAGTCTTGTGCTCATAGCTTGCGCTGCTGTTATAGTTGGCTTCAAAGAAAGGTAATGCTTGCTTCGCGCGAGCTCCGTCGCTATAGCTTCCATTTGCTTCGGTATAATAGTTGAAGTACATCGTGCCAATCTTATACCTCAGTTCGCAAACATCAGCGCTGTTAGAATCAAACTGATCGCTGTATTTATTGTAGAGATTTATGAATTCTCCGCTTTCTGTTGCGCTGAACCTTCCGTTGTCTTCGTAAGCGGCTAACAGTTTTGTGTATCCCCTTAGATCATTGGGATAAATGGAGATTGCCCGCTTATACCCGTCAACTTTTGTCGAATAGGGAGTAGAGGACTCAACGCCGATCAGGTTCTCGTAGTCATCGCTGTTGATTTTGTTAGAAGCACCCTTTAGGGCGAAACCAGCAATCAGCATAATGACGCTCAGCAGCAAAGCTCCGATAAATGCGCCAAGTTTACGCTTCTGTTTCTTCCGGTAATCGTGCGTCAGCTTGCTTGGATCATACAAGTCTCGCAACAGTTCATCGCAGTTTTGGTAACGGTTTTCCGGAGCTGGCTGCACACACTTGTCAATGATGATCTCAATGCCTTCCGAGAGCTCTGGGTTCCAATTTCGGACAGATGCGTATTGCTCTCCCTTGCGAGGATCAACGCCCGTAAGCAGATGGTGCATTGTCATGCCCAAGCTGAAAATGTCAGAGCGTATATCGGTGTGCCCGGCGTAATGCTCGGGGGAGGCATATCCTCTAGTGCCAAGCACGGTTGTGTCAGCGAGGTTCTTGTCCTTGAACTCTCGCGCAATTCCGAAGTCAATGATCTTGATGATGCCGTATTCGCCTTCGGGCTTTAGCATCAGATTCGCAGGCTTCATATCACGGTAGATAATGGGATGCGGTTTTTGGGAATGCAGGTAATTCAGAGCATCGCAGATCTGCATCGCCCAGTGGATAACAGTGTCCTCAGGTTGCGCACCGTGCTCTTCCAGGATTTTGTCCAGCGATTCTCCTTCGATATAGTCCATGACGATGTAAATCGTCTGTCCATTGTCGATGATGTCGACGATACGCGGGAAAGCAGGATGGTCCAAACGCTTAATCAGATTTGCTTCAGCCATCAGGCTGTTCACAACAATTTCGTCGTTTTTCGTAACACCCTTTTTCCGGACTTCTTTGACAGCCCACTGTTTATTTAAGCGTTTATCCATAGCGAGATAGACAACAGACATACCGCCTCTGCCAATCTCTGTCAGGATTTCATATTTCCCGTCAATTACACTTCCGATCTGAGTCATGCCGCCACCTCACTCTGCCTTGACAAGAATAACCGAAATGTTATCCCGCTCTCTGCGAGTTTTATTGAGATCAATCAAATATTTGCAGTTACTGTGCATCGCGTTTTTATTCACAAGATTGACCGGATTAAGGGACTCATATATTTCTTTTGATGTTATTTCGTGACGGAAGCCATCAGAGCAAAGCATATACGCGCCGGGGAGGGTCTTTCCGTAATACAACGCCGGTTCAACATTCCGAGACGCTCCGATACACTGGAGCAGCATATTTCGCTTTGGATCGACCTTTGCCTGCTCCAATGTCATTGTGCCTCGCATGACTTCCCTATGGACATAGGTTTGATCTTCAGTAAGTTGACGCAAATCGTTCCCGATATAATAAGCGCGACTATCACCAACATGGGCTATCAAATAGGAGTCTCCCCAAAAAAGCATTCCTGTAAAAGTTGTCCCCATGTTGCCACCATTTGCATTACCGAAACTCATGATTTTCACGTTGAGTTCTTTCAGCAAAAGGCTCCACTTGTTTCCAATTACTTGTAGGTTGGGTTCCACCAACTCATAAGGGAGAACCTTATCAAACCAAGCCTTGAAGGTGCGAATTACAGTTGCACTGGCGAGTTCTCCTTTTGAAAGACCACCCATACCATCGCAAATAACAGTCATCAAGACTTCGCCGGAAGGCGTACTCGCATGTTCAATTAAAACACTGTCTTGGTTGGTGCTTTTGGTATTGCCAATATCGGTATCGGCCGTAGCAATAAAATGCACGTTACTATTCTCCCTTCTATTTAATTTGCATGAAACTCAAATTCTTCGTTTGCAAGTTGGAGAACATCTCCATCGAAGATTTCGACTTCATCCTCCGGCGTCAGCATGTATCCGTTTCGATAGGTTTTGTTTGTTGAGTTTCTATCGCAAAGAAAATAACGATTACCTCGACTTATGATATCTGCATGGCTTCTGCTGATCGCATTGTTGTTGGAGATAAAACAGTCAACATAACTTCTTTCTTTTCCGATACGAAACACCGGCTTATTGATGCTAATTTTCTCATTTGACGATCGCCTGATCAGATATGGATACTGATCTGAGAAATCCCTTGATTGATACGCGCTGTCTTGGGATAAAAGTCCAGTTTCTCCGGGGTCTATAGAATCAGAAGCCGGCTCTCTGAAAAGTTCAGAATCGCCAAATGCCTCAGACAACAATCCTGTTTCTTCTGCCCATTGAGGAAACGTTTCTGTATCAAGGAGACCTGTATCCTCGTTCCATTCCGGAAATGTTTCCGTATCAAGTAACCCAGTTTCTTCGAGAGGATGTCGAAACGGTTCAGTCTCCGGAATCTCAGCACTTGAGGGATCGTCAAGCAAACCGGTTTCGTCATCAGATACTTCATCTAACAAGCCTGTTTCCTCAAATGCAAGGGAAGAATTAGGATGTGAATCAGGCAACAGGTCTGTATCGGGTTCATCCTCCGGGAAATTCTCAGTCTGAGGGCCGTCGTTTGCTCCATAGTGACTATAGTAGTCTGCTCGTTTGTTTGTGATAAACCCGCTTGCGGAGGTTTGTGTTTTTCTCAACTGTTCAGCAACTCGCTGATCATAGCGCTTGATATACGCCAGAATCTGGTCAGGTTGATATGCGGGTTGATTATGTATTAGAGAAACAAATCTGGGAGCATACTGCATATCTTCTTCTGGGGCCGGAATCCAAACACATGCGATTGAACTCATTAAGCTGCGAATTACAACGCAGGGCGTCCCTGTAGACAGCGGGAGGTAGATAAATTGAAGCTCTTTTGTATATGGATTAATAAACACATATCGGAGGTCTACAATCATGTACTTAATTGCAAGCCCGTTCATGGTGAGTTTGCGTTCAAGGCGAACAATTTGTGCCATGATATAATGAAATTCATACCCAGTTAAAGGTTGTTTGAGATAATCATAAAGGCTTGTACCTTGTGGACCGGAATACTCAAGGACATTTGGCTTAATTACCGCAGGCTTCAGCAACCCCCGAAAAGCTCTTTGTGACATCATTGCCAGATCTCGCTCTGCCAACTGCTCTCCACGCGATAATTTTACCTTGACAGTAAGCTTCGCGTTTTTGTTTTTTGCTTTTAGTTTAGGCATATTTACAATCCTCTCGGGGAATTCCTATTAGTAAACACGGTCATAAAAGAATTGCCATATGTTTTCGTAGAACTATAAATTATCTGAAAGTCTAAAACGGGTACACTAACCCATTCATACATGCTAATTATATTAGCTGATCTAGAAAAAGTCAATGCCAAGAGCAAAAAACTGGAGAAAATAGTCGAATAATCGAACGTTCTACGTGTTGCATTATTTATGGATCCCATGTGTGTCAAGAGAAATCACAGTTATTTGTGGTCAAAAAATCGTCAATACGGAGGTTCGACAATGGGAAGACGTGGTGAGAGTATATTTCATCGAAAGGACGGCCGCTGGGAAGCCCGATACCTGCTCGGGAAAGATGCGGCGACCGGAAAACCAAAATATCGCTCAGTATATGGAAGCACATACAGTGAAGCAAAAGAAAAACGTAGGCAGGCAATGAAGGAAACGTATGTTTCATATAAGAACGGATGTTTCATCGAGGCAGTAAGGCTTTGGCTTGACGAAAAGGAACCGGACATCAAAGAGCAAACATACCGGAGGTATCGACAGTGTATTGATACGCACATCATCCCATACTTTGGAAGTATCAAGTGTTCAGCGATAACACAAGCTGTATTTGATGATTTTCTGAAGCAGAAGCGGTTGGCTGGTAGGCTCGACGGGAAAGGCGGTCTGTCTCAAAGCACAATCCGTGGAATGTGCATTATCTTGCAGTCTGTTCTACTATTTGCTTACCAAAAGAAAATGGGCATCCAAGAGATGATTCAGATTAAAAAGCCAAAGGTGGAAAAGAAAACTGTCAGCGTACTGAGACCTAATGAGCAGAAGAAGCTGGAAGCTTTTCTTCTGGAATCTCCGATTGACACCAATCTCGCCATCTATCTTGCATTGCATACCGGGATGCGAATCGGTGAGATTTGTGCGCTGCGCTGGCCCGATATAGACTTCGCTGAGCAGATGTTGTCTATTCGCAGTACTGTGATACGTAACAAAAGCGGGCAGCTGGCAATCGCTCCGCCGAAAAGTGAGACGTCACAGAGAACGATCCCAATCACCAGGCAGTTGACGAATTTGCTCACTGAAGAGCGTAAACTCAACTCTTCGGAATATGTCTTTTCTTCGCCGCGGAAAGATACCTTTCTCAACCCAAGAACTCTTCAGTACCGTTTTCAAGCGATGCTGTCACAGTTGGGAATAACCAAGATTTCATTTCATGCTTTACGCCATACGTTCGCTACCCGATGGATTGAGTGCGGTATGGACGTGAAGTCACTGAGCGAAGTATTAGGGCATGCTGGCGTTCAGATTACGCTGGACATCTATGTTCATTCTTCTAACAAACTCAAAAGAGAAGCAATAGAAAAGCTGGAGGTTTTTTCTGGTCAAAACTCTGGTCAAGAAGCTGCGGAGAGCGTTGCATAACAACGCTTTCCGCCCTTTTTGTGTATAATTTATAGTTCTACGAAAACTTATCAACGATTTTTATAATCGGTACGCCCTGCCTCACAGCATAAGCAACCGCCTCATAAGCGCCGCCGAAATCTCTGTGAACGGCAGAGATCACAAAATCGCTATTGTCTACCATCCAGCGGTTCCGTAAAGGGATCGCTGCTTTTTTATTTGCTCCGTCCAGCTCAGCGGGGAGAATTATTTCGTCATAGAGGGAAGGTAGCAGCTCGCGTTGATCGTTGAGGCGTTTTGTCAGATAGGGCACCACTAGGCACAGACGAATCTGCGGATACTGACCGCGTAGAGAATGGACAGTTTTCGAAAAGAGTTCGTCAAATTCGCCCATCCCGCCAGACAGGAAACGGGTCACGCCGTGGGTCTCAATTAGATTGCAGAGCACCTCACGCAACGGACCTTCCACATCAATCAAAACAATACGATGACCAAATCCGCAACAAGTTCTTCCCATGTTGATTCCTCACACACTCTGGAGCACCAATCCAGCCTAAAACACGTTTCTGACGGTTAAATTCTATTTTCTACTATAATTATAACGATATAATCGTTATTTTCAAGATAAATTCGGGATTTAATCGTCAGGATTCACGATAGAATTATTATATAATTCGTCGTGGAAGGGGCTGAGAGGTTTTGGACGACAAGTTTATTCGGGAGCGGATTTCTTTTCTTCGGACGAAGAAAAACGTCTCGGAGTACAGAATGAGCACCGACTTGGGGCATAGCAACAGCTATATTCACAGCATTGCTTGCGGAAAAGCGTTACCATCCATGGGAGAGTTCCTTTATATCTGCGAGTATCTTGGGGTCACTCCTCGTGAGTTCTTTGATGAAGAAATGCCTGCTCCGCAGCTGGTGCAGCGTCTTTACCAACTCACACAGAATATGTCAGAAGAAGATCTAAAAGTTTTGATTTCTACTGCCGAACGGCTGAATATAAAGAAATAGACGCAAAAGCGGAATCGCATCACAATGATACGGTTCCACTTTTGCGCTCGTTGTCGGCGTTGAAGTTCCGTTAGGAGGCTTTTAACCTGTTTGTTGCTTTCCAACAACGCCTATATCAACTTTTTAGAATTGCTTAAACTCTAGTTCACTTGATTGCCGGGGCGCTTTCTTCGTCATAGTTGCGATTAGTGTTGCTTATCTGATCAAATTGCAAGATCCATTGGGAGATCACTGATGTCTTTAAGCCTCTTTCCTTCGATCAGAACATTAAGCATCTCAATCGCGTCCTCCGCGCCTAATTCTTTGACTGCTTGGACAAGCTCATATAACGCAAAATGATAAACGCAATCAATATCGCCAGTGCCAAGTGCAAGAGACGCGATTCTTGCAGGCATTGGCTCTCCTGTCACGACCACAATATGAGGAAGGTTGCCTTTTCGGTTGCGAATTAGATTGAGAGCTTCGGTTCGACTGTTTTGCGCTCTGTCGCTACGCATTGTCCACTTTGCTGAAACAGATGCGTGAAGAATCGGAAGTCCTCCGTTGGAGGCTCTAAGATCCGCCATTGTGCAGATTGTGTCGTCAACAAATAAACAGGTTTCGTTGATTTCCTCATCCGGGACAGTCTCTCGGTAAACGACAACGTCCGGGGCAACCATATAGTCGTTGCCCATGCTGGCAGCCAGTTTCTTGTCATAGGAAGTAAGCTGGTTCAAATAGTCCAGATGCTCATATTGTGCAAAGCTACTTGTTTTCATGGCATTTCTATTGCCAAGCTTTGCAATATGCCATTTCCCTGGACGTAAATTCTGTAATTTTGGGAAAGTACGGCTCAGAAATTCCATATTCAACTGTTCAAATTTTGCTCCGGAGGTCTGACCAACGGCCTTATCCTGGATCTCTGCCATAAGTCTTTTGGCAATTCCTAAAGCAATTGCAACTGAAAGCTTCGATGATTTATCTGCGTTGCTTGGAATTCCATTCCTATCAATTGTAAGTACGCCTTCCTCAAGAAGCCGTTGATGATAGTTTCTGCGTTCAATCGCAAATACAGGTTCCATTACTCAAGCACCTCTCGTATCTTTTCTCCTACTGCTTGCGCAACCGGTGGAGGGAAAGCATTTCCAATCATCCTACACGCCGTGGTTTTTTTCTTTCCAAAGTCCCACTCATCTGGAAAACCTTGAATTCTTGAAAGCATTTGGGGCGTCAGCCGCGGTTCGCCAACAAAAAACTCGCTCGGAGCCTCTGTGGCTACGCCTTTTCCATCAACTCCCAATTCCAACCATGCTTTTCTCGCTCGGACAGGGCCAAGATCTGGACCGCCGTGTTTTTTTGACCCGCCAACAATCGTCGGCGCAATTTTGTTTGCTTTCGCTGCCCACTCATCGGCACCCGACCACCCGTTGGCCTGCATTAGGTCAAGCAAAGTTTGCCCAACGGTTTTAGTGCCTTTTGGGTTTGGCGTCGGATAGGAAAACTCTTTCTTGATGTCCTTCCGTATTCCGACGATAACAACTCTCGGTCGAAGCTGCGGAACACCGTAATCGGACGCCTGAAGTAACTTAATCTGTGGTTTATACCCCAGTAAATCCAGCTTGTCAAAAATCTCTTGCCTGTAGTTGTCAAATGCTGGGTCTAAAAAGCCACGAACATTTTCAATCATTACCGCTCGTGGTACGATTTCTTCAACAAGACGAAGCATTTCCGGAAACAGATCACGTTCATCTTCAGCTCCAAGCTGTTTCCCAGCAACTGAAAAGGGTGGACAAGGAACGCCACCGGCTAACAAGTCTATTTGGAGCCTATATGGCCACCCATTAAACTCCTTCACATCTCCGCAAATAACATTCCAGTCTGGCTGGTTGCGGAGAAGAGTATCGCAATAATCTTTTTCATATTCTACTAACGCAACATGGTGAAAACCAGCCCTGGATAATCCTAAAGCTTGTCCGCCAGCACCTGCGCAGATCTCAATGCTTGATAGCATAATCATGACTCCTTACATAAGGCAGCTTAAGAATTCAAACCGCACTACTTTTTATTCTACCATATATTTCTGAATAAATCCATACTGTATTACCGTTTTTGGCGAGTCAAGGCGACCATCATGCCGGTGATCCCGAATACAGCAACATCACCGAAGCTGTTCGTGATGGAACATGTGGATTAGCATAAAACTTGTGTTGCAAAAAGCGCCATTCCGTGATAATATGGTCTTGCGACACAAGTACATATTTATCGACCTTTTGTGGGAATATGTTTTTGCTATCTCGGCAAAAACACATTCTCCTTGTTTTCGTATTCCCATGAAGGTCGAAAACTTGTGTCGCAGCAATCGGAGTAGTGTGTTTTTCGGGCGTACACTTCGGTGTGCGCCCTTTTTGATTGCAAAGGAGGGTGCGACACGATGGAGATGGCGGTTTTCAAAGACATCCTGTTTGACCTTATCAACGAGAGCGATGACATGAACATTATAAACATTGCCTGGAACGAGGACGATAATCTGTTTGTCGTTCTGCTCTCTGATCTCTCGCAGTTCGTTGTTCAGATCAAATCCGCTGATGAGTTGACTGCAAGAGAACGCTCCGGGTTGGTCGGCCTGTCGGAATCCGTGAGCGGCTTTGCCTTGGGCGATGCGGAGCAGAGCCTGGAAGATGCGCTCAACGCTCCCAGCAAGGGCAACTCCGTAATTTCGATAGTACCACCAAAGCACAAAGGCTGATTCAAGCGACGCCCATCTTTTTAATCATGTCTCCCAGACTCTTATCATACTGGGCCTGAGAAATCGCATGACGAGCCAAAAACTTATCCAGCAGTTCTTTCTGATTGAGAAAGAGCTGCTTTTTCTTTTGTTCCGGCGTCATTGCTTCCCATCGGCGCTGCCGGGAAATCTGCTCCTGCAGCTCCGCTTCAACTTCTTTGGTCATGGCCATCCGTTCCTTTTTCTTTTTCCAGTATCTCGGAGCAGAGTTTTACGCATTCATCACAGATATAAACGTTGGCCGGAGCAGCCATCAAAACGCCGACGTCCTCCTTTGCCTTGCCGCAAAAGGAGCATGCTTCATCTCTGTTCGTGCGATGCTCATCGACTCTTTTGACAATCTCATCCAGCTTCTGAAGATCAAGCAGCTTATCCACATATCGAAGAGCGAAGATTTGATTTGCCGGATTAAGCTGTTGAAAGGCGGCAAGCATGTCTTCCCGCCGCTGAACCTTTTCTGTTTTTCTTCTTGACATTACTCTTCCTTTACAGTGTCCTTAATAGGTACACGCTCCACGATGTCCTCAATATTGCAATCAAGGGCCTCACAAATCCGCAGCAGAACATCTGCGGTGACATTCTCACATCGTCCCATCTTTGCAATAGATGCCGCACTTACCTCGCTCATTTTCTGAAGCTCTTGCTTCTGTAAGCCTCGATCTATTAATAGTTTCCACAAACGGTTGTAGCTGAATTGCGTTTTTAGCTCTTTTTTGTTTTTACTTGTCTGCTTCATCCTGATTCTCCTTATTCCAGGCCCAACCAAACAATTCATTGCCTCCCGGTGAGAGTTCCAATACAGCATTCGCCTCAAGAAGCTTTCGTGTACTATCTCCATAAGAATCAAGCGTGTCATATGCCATAAACACTTGCTTACCCTTATCTTTCATTGCTGCATATACCTGCATGATTTCAGAAAAAACCGGGCGTTCAATATTTTTCAACAACACAGAGTCATGGACTACAAAGGGAACTGGAGCCACATCCATGTTAGCTAAATCAAATGTAATCAACCCTCTATATTGGGCTCCTGTCCCTCCATCGTTTGGCGTATTGAATGAGCATTTGCCCAACTTCTCTAATCGCAATACAGGCGGCAAATGGGTAGCATCCTTAAGTATGGCAAAACTGATTTCACGCATTGCTTGATTGACTGCGAATTCAATCGCCAGAAGTTGATCGTGAATCACGGCATCTCTTGTTTCCGCATAATCAGCAGCCACCTTTTTCAATCGCTCCAGCTCGTCATAGTTTTGATTTGCCTCACGAAGATTATTCAATTCAGTAGTGATACGAGCAAACTCTCTCAGAATTGCCTGTGAAACATTCGGCACATTTTTTATTTCAGTAATCTGCTCCTGAATGCGGACAATTTCATTGTTCAGAAGTACAAAGGTCGTAGCCAGATCTTTTTCTGTTTCTGCGAACTCGTCAGCGAGGACCTTTGCCAACTTCTGGTGGAATCGCTCTATGTCTTCAAGAGTACGAAACTCCTCACCGGGGAAGAATCTCTCCAAATCAGTGAAGGTCCTCTTGAATCCTTTCTTTTGCTCCGTCATATCGCGGCGGATGGCGTTTAGCTGTGTCTGCACACGGGCCTTTTGCCTGCGATAATTAATGAGTCGTTCTGTGAGTTCTGTAAGCCTCCGAGCTGTCATGCTATCAAGATCAAGAAGACCTTGATTGCTACTCTCTGCCAACTCACGCTCGCTTTGTTCAAGAACTATAATTCGTTCTTCATTCTCGGTACGTTCTTTTTCGTTTTTTGCAGCACGCACATGGTTATATGTTTGTGTTGTTTTACGGAATGCTTCTTTCTCGTCTTCCGCTTCAGCAGCCTGCTTAATTTGAGCTTCTACCGCTGCATATCTATCAAACAGCCGCATGTAATTCTTTATTGCATCTGCTGTTTTTTCGTCCTTTGAAGAACGAAGCGGACGCTCCTCATCCAAGGTGTCTCTTTTGTATACTCTGATAAATCTACCTACTGCAGAACGCCACGTGATTCCTTCTGCAGTTAAACCATAGTGTTCGCAAAGAAACTCCCAATACTGCTGAACTGAAAGCGGAGAACGATTATCGGCCGGTTTGTACTCAGCGTCACATGGGACAACCTTGTTATAATCCGTAGTGTTTCTAGAAAAGTAATATTTCTGACCGTCAAACTCAAAAGCAAAGTTAATGGTGTGGCTCTGTACGTTTTCCTGTACATCCGTGCACTTCTTGACATAATCAGAGCCGCCAAAAACAAAATCAAGGATCATCAGGAACGTTGATTTACCTATCGAGTTAGATCCGTTATCATCGCCTAATACAGCATTAAGACCAGCGTGAAATCTGATGGGCTCCCGGACCTGTCCATTTTTAATAAACTTATTGCATTGAACTTCGATCAACATAATGGAGCACCTCCTCTCGGATTTCGATTTTATTCATGGCGTAGAGGCAATCCAGCACCTCTACAAACTCTGCAATATCTTTGACCTTACTTTTCTTTACCTTTGCGTACAACTCATTAGGAGTCATATCATTCTGTTCCAACAAGGAAAGAATGATTGGAAACTTTGCAATGGTACTTTCTTTATATGGCGTTACCTTGCTTGGGATCTTCATTTGTGGAACACCTCGCAATTCTGTATAAAGAACGATACAACGATATTACAAGCTAACTGCTGATTTACGCTCAGACCGGCTTTATTTCTTATCCATTCAGATAACTGTGCAATTACATCTGCCTGTGACAGACCGGCCCTTTCAAGCTTCTGGGAGCCTATTTTAATTTCAGCAGCTATAGTGTCGAAATCGGCGTCAGATTCGGAGAAGACCTTTTCTATGTATCGGTAATACATTACGACCTGCACTTGAGTCTCATTTTTTAAGATGAAGTTTTCTGGTGTAAACTTTTCCTCTATGTGAAGAGCGTCATATTCCAGTTGAACAAGCTCGGATGCATCTCTTATCTGGCTAAGAGCATCCAGTACTGTGCGAATATCTTCTTCCAGCTGAATAGCATTAACCGCCGACTTCGCTGCAAAGTTCCGTGCGATCATTTCCTTGATCTCACGGAGCTTTTTATATTCTTCTACAGTCGGACTAAGGAGATATCGGTCAGAGCATTCCTCATCAAGAGCAATAAGATTATCCGGGCTGTCCAGTCGTTTAGGCGCAGAATAAACGTCATTAAATGCATCCGCAGTATCCGTATCAAGATCATCCGGGAATATCTGCGTGATGCGATATCGTTTTATTGCATGGCCCTTAATGGTATCGACCAACTTCTTATGACAGAGAGGACATTCATAACTTGCCTCTGCAAGCAGCGGAGCATCCTCATATTCGACAACATCATCAACTTTTTTGTTGGGTCGGTTGACAGCATACAAGAACACCTCTGCAAGGAACCGAGCATCGTCGCCTGATGTATGGAAAGTAATCAGGCTTTTCTTTTTGCTGCTAGGAATGGTTGGATCGACAGTAATGAGCCTAATGATGCTGTCGATAGTATCGTCCTTCAGATGAGGGTTCAGGTCCTTCATAACCTCTTTGCGAAAGTAATCGACAGTTCCATCGATTACTACCTGCAACATTGAGGCCTGTTTTATCACATCAGGGACTGGATCAAGCCTGCTTACTAAGCGGCTTATTTTTTTTGAGCTGAGATTATCCGTTCTATATCCGTTCAGGCCAACATAGTCCTGATCATTTATTGCGCTTAACAAAAATACACCGGCAGCCTCTTGCTTGTCATGCGTCATTAGTCCGAGCTGCATGGTTTGGATATAAGACGACATATTCAGTTCATTCATTCATCCATCGCTCCCTTCGCATGCCCCGGAAAAACACTGGCAAAACAGTGGCAAAACGGTGGCAAATACTTTCTTCCAAGATTTTTTATAATGTGAGTGTGACAGGAGAACTGCAAATCATCTAAGTCTATAATTCATCATAACACACTATCTGACAAAAATCTACGCTTTTTGATGAACTTTTAAGACATCGCTTAAGCTTTTCTTCTATTTCACCGGCATAGGGAGTCGATAAAAGCCCTCAGCGTACCAAAGTGATCGTTCCGAGTGCACAGAAAGGAACTGTTCGCCGCGGCGGTGCGGCTGACAACTGAATAAAAGCCAGCATGCGAACAGCTGGATGCAACTTGAAGCGGAGACATCGTTCTCCCGCATCGGGTGGGATTCTTGCGTCCATTTTCGCCGCTGGCACCCATACGGGCTCTCCGTTTCTCCACGCCAATCAGCGGTTGTGGGGCCGAAGGAGGGCCCGTTTTATGGCAAAAGATGTATATCAAGTCACCACCTTTGGAGAGTTGAAGCAGTTACTCCCCAGCACGGGCACAGGGAGAGTCCCTGGCATTAACAAGCTCAGAGAAACTGCTGTTATTGTTCTCCGTGCAAAAACAGAGAGTGGCGTTGTTGAAGTGTACGACAACGGGTTTTACACGTATACGGAGGACGAGTATATCACGGTGTACGCTGTGGACCGCTGCACGGTGCTGGAATGGTATTCCTGCACGGGAGAGAAGTTAACTTCCAAAAACGCTGATGTGAGCAAGCTTCCCTGGACGATGCCGTTGGAGATTGCAGGATATAACCGCTTGGAGCACAACAGCGACAGCCGTCAGGAAAGCAAGGCGGATTATTCTCTCAACGCACCTGCATCGGACAATAACCTGCTGTTTAGCGTCCGCCCGGAGCATGAAATCCGGGAAGAACGCGAGAGCGAAGTGGAGGCCCGTCAGAAACGCATTGCCCTTGTCAGGGAAGCCCTTAAAACGCTGACTCCAAAACAGAAGGAAATCCTTATTTTGGTTCACCTGAAGGATATGACACAAGAAGAAGTTGCGGACGCGCTTTGTGTTTCGAGGCGTACTGTTCGGGAGCAATTAAATGCCGCAGAAAAAAAGTTCAAAAAAGTTTTTGAAAACACACGCCATTTCACCCCCTGAAATCTGGATTAGTGAAGGGGTTGAAAAACTCCTTCCCCAATTGAACCTTGAAAACTGAATACCCATTCGTCAGGAATTCCCTTTCCGATGCGCAACCGCGCAAGCCAGAGCAGCAGAAGCGCCGAGACCCCTTCCAGCCGAAGGGCAGCGATTCATTCTGCCGCAAGTGCCGGCACGCCAGCCGGCATGGCGACGACAGTCGGAGAGTGTGATACACCGAGCCTTGAACGCGTCACTGCATTGGGCTGCTTCGTGAGAACCACGGAGGGGTGGAACTCCCGTGTGGCGGGCTTGGCAGCCCGCCGCCTGACGATTTCCCAGCGCACGGGGCGTCGAGGACAAATAGTGCGCTTATATACAATCACAGATTACAAGTAAAGGGGAAATAGAAATGGATTTTACAAAGCTAATTGAAAATGAGTTCATTTTGGAAATGAACATTGGCCGCTGCCTCAAAAAATGGGAACGCAAGAAGATTGCATCAACGGCAAGGCAACTGAATCGTGTGCTTTCCGTCGTCGAATGCTACGAGCTTATCCGATATAGAAAGATTCTCACGCCGGAGCAGCGCGAGCTTATGGAACAGCACGAAGAATGGCTCCGGGAATCCTATGAAGCTGAACGGATGGATCGGCAGAGAGAAAACTGGCTTTTCAATCGCAAGTTGTAATTCAGCAGAAATAGGAGGATCAAGTTATGGCATCTTATAGACAGCGAATTCATCGCGGCGAAGTTTACTTTGCCGCTTTTCCGCATACGACAGGCGCTGAAATCTGCGGTACGCATCCGGTTGTCATCGTCCAGAATGAAATTGGCAACTACCACAGCGGCACGGTAATCGGCGTCGTTCTGACCTCCAGCAACAAAAAGCAAACTATGCCGACTCACGTTATTCTGCAAGAACCCGGAAGCCCGTGTGACGGTTCTATGGCAATGGCGGAGCAGATCTTCACAATCGACAAGCAGCGACTGCGCGGCTATCTGGGGCGGCTAAGCGCCCTGTCTATGGCAAGAATTGACGAAGCTATACGGCAGAGTCTTTCACTCAGCAGCAGAGAACCCACAAGCACATTTTAAGCGTAGGAGGAATCACTTTGGAACAGCATATTTCAAATACTGCGGTGCAAGAAGCCCGCTATGGAGCGCCTGAGATGTTTCAGGGCTATCCCGACGTTCTCAACCTGGACGAGATGAGCGAGATTCTTCAGATCAGCACGAAAACCGGAAGGCAGCTTCTGAGCAGCGGGAAGATTCGCAGCTTCAGAATCGGAAGAAGCTATCGTATTCCGAAACCATACCTAATTGCTTTTGTCACTGGAACTCCTTTCCGTGAAGTGTCCTAATCAGGACCAGCCGGGGCATCGTAGCCGGAAAACGATGCCCCGGCAAAATATGCGACTTGTCCGAAAATAGTATAATCGCACATTTGGCGTTGTTACGGTGCCGTGTTATAATGGCATCGTCAATGGCAGATGAATACACGCCAACCGAAGAAATGGAGGTAAAAAATATGGTTGCAGGCCATCTGCGGGAAAAAAGAGGGATCTATCACATGGTCCTGAGTTACATCGACGAAAACGGAAAACGGGCTACCCCGACGAAGTCCACCGGACTGCCCGTGAAGGGTAACAAGAAGCGCGCCGAAGCCATGCTGAACGACTGGCGCAAAAGCGAAGAAATCGCGCTTGAAAAACGCAAGGCAAGCGGAAGCCTCAAAAAACCTGACCCGTCAAAGGAAATCCTGTTCACGCAATTTATGCTGGAATGGCTGGAAATGATGCGCAACAGCGTTGAGGTTACTACCTTCGCTGCCTATTCTATGGGCATCAAGAGCAAAATCAATCCATACTTTGACAAAAGGTTCCCAGCGCTGACGCTTTCTCAGTTGACCCCGAAGCACATCCAGGACTACTACACCTGGGAAATGAATGTGAACAACGTGTCGGCCAATACGGTGATCCACCGTCACGCCAATATTCGCAAGGCACTCCAATACGCCTTCAAAACCGGACTGATCGACATCAATCCAGCCGACCGCGTGGAACGCCCGAAGAAAGTGAAATATGTTGGCAGCACCTACAATGACAAAGAGCTGGAAGAGCTGTTTGCCGCCACGAAGGGCGACTTGCTGGAGCTGCCGATCATGCTGGCTGCATTTTACGGATTGCGGCGAAGCGAGGTGCTTGGCCTCCGCTGGGATGCGATCGACTTTGACAAGAAGACGATCACAATCAGGCACACGGTCACGCAGACCAACCTGGACGGGAAGAGCGTCATAATAGAGAAGGATCGCACGAAGACGAAATCCAGCTATCGGACGCTCCCGCTGGTAAAACCCTTTGAGGATGCGCTGCTTCGGAAGAGGGAGGAGCAGGAGCAGAACCGGAAGCTCTGCGGCAGGTCTTACGACAAGAGCCACCTGGATTACATCAATCTCAATGAGATCGGGAAGCTGATCACGCCGGGTTTCCTGACGCAGCACTTTCCGATTGTTCTGGAGCGAAACGGGATGCGGAAGATTCGCTTCCACGATCTGCGGCACTCCTGTGCGAGCCTGTTGTATGCGCACGGTGTCAGCCTGAAGGAAATTCAGGAATGGCTGGGTCACAGTGACATCAGCACGACCAGCAACATCTACACGCACCTGGATTACAGCTCCAAAGTGGCGTCTGCAAACGCGATTCTTTCCTTGCTTGGTCCGACGGAAGAAAATGCGGCCCTCCAACCCGAGGAGGTCCATACTGACGTTCCCGTTGCCGTATGACGCAGTAGACTTTTCGCGGCCCATAAACAGAGAAAACCCGCAAACCCTTGTCTCATAAGGGTTTGCGGGTTCAGGAAAATGGTGCCGGTGGTGGGACTCGAACCCACACGCCATCGCTGGCAACGGATTTTGAGTCCGCCTCGTCTACCGATTCCAACACACCGGCACATTATGATTTTCGATGAAAGCTCTGAAAACGACCTCTGGAAAAAGGAGGTCCATTCAGGAGGTCCATCGGAAATTTTGAAAATACGAAATGCCAAAAAACATAGGAATTACAAGGGTTTTCAAACTCTGACGTCGGCCAAAACGTAGTAGATTTTGAGTCCACTACGTCTACCAATTCCATCATACCGGCAGATATTGCAGGGGTATTATAATACAGCAGGGGCAGAATTGCAAGTGCAATTTTGCCCCTGCCGGTGATTTGGCGGAAAAACGGTTATGCGGTCAAGCCGAGCTTGTCCATGATATAGGCGTGGACCTGGGCGGGCTGGATGTCCAGCGCGCCGGCGAACTCGTCGTACAGCAGGCGCTGGGCCTCCCGCAGGATGGTCTCGTCGGAGACGTGGAGGTTCTTGCCGTCGGCCTGGCGGCGCTCCTTGTGGGCGTGGAGCGTCTTGATGATGACGATCAGGCTTCTGCACTCGTTGCTTCGCAGCAGACTGTCGAAGGCCAGCTTCCGGGCTTGGGGATCCTCCTCCCAGGCGGTGGGGATCTCCGGCATACTCTCGATCAGCTTGTCCACCTCGGCGCGGGACAGTACCGGGCGCATCTTGGAAACCAACTGCTGGTTGTCCACGGGAACGTAGATCACCGAGGCGTTCTGATAGACCGGCTTGAGGACATAATACCGTTCCCGGGTGCGGCCGAAGCGCATGGTGGTGATCTCCTGGATCACGCAGACACCGCTGCCGCCGTAGTGAATCCTCTCATTGACGCTGTACATGACAAACTCCTTTCTCCCGGGAAGCGAAACTCTCCTATCTATCATTATAGCACAGTTTTTTCGAAATTCCAAGGGAAAATTATGTATTTTTACGAAGATTTTGTGAAAAATATTTTTCTGGGTTTTGCCGAATCCCTCTTGTCAATCCGCCTAAAATCCTGTAAACTATAAGGGCATTTTTGGGAAACGAGGATTTTTGCTATGGAATGGCTGGAAATTACCATCGATTCTGACTCCCGCGGCATCGGCCTGCTGGAGACTGCGCTGACCTTGAACGGCTTTGACAGCTTTATTATTGACGACGAAGCAGAATTTCACACCTTTTTGGAGACCAATCGGGATTATTGGGACATTGTCGACGAGGATCTGGAAAAGAGCCTGGACGGCGTTTCCAGGATCCGCCTGTATCTGGCCGACGGCCCCGACGCGCCGGAGGAGATCGCCCGGCTGCGGGAGCTGCTGGCCGGCCTGTCGGCGGCCTATCCCGACGCCGGTCTCGGCAGCCTGGCGCTGAGCCTTGCCAACGTCCGGGACGAGGACTGGGAAAACAACTGGAAGCAGTATTATCAGCCCATCCCCATCGGGCAGCGGCTTCTGGTGGTGCCGAAGTGGATGCAGCCCGACCCCGGGGAGGAACGGATCCCGGTCTTCCTGGATCCCGGCATGATCTTCGGCACCGGGGCCCACGCATCCACGCAGATGTGTATGCTCCGCCTGGAGGAGCTGATCCGGGGCGGCGAAGAGGTTCTGGATCTGGGCAGCGGCAGCGGTATTTTATCCATCACGGCGCTCCGGCTGGGCGCGGCCCACGCCACGGGCGTGGACGTGGATCCCAAGGCGGAGGACATCGCCCGGGAGAACGCGGCCATCAACGGCCTGGGGGCCGACCGCTTCACGGCGGTCACCGGCAACGTGATCACGGGGCAGGACGCGCTGGAGTCGCTCTTTTCCAAGACCTACGACGTGGTCTGCATGAATATCTTTGCGGACGTGATCATTCCCATGGCGGCGGTTTTGCCCCGCTTTATGACCGGCAAGACCCGGGTGATCTGCTCCGGCGTTCTGGAAAACCGGTATGAGGAGGTGCGCGCCGCCATCGAGAAGGCCGGCCTGCGGATCACCTCCCTGCAAACGCTGAACGATTGGTGCTGCTTTACCGCGGAAAAGGGGGAGTAAGCTTGCGCGCCATATCCTACCGCACCAAGGCCAGGATGAAAAAGAGCCTGAAGATCTTTCTGGCCCTGGCGGCCATTTTGCTCCTGGCGCTGATCCTGTTTGCGGTCTATCTGGAGCGATTCGTGGTCTACACCCAGGAGGGAGCCCATTTCGACTTTGAGCGGAACACCTCCCGGGACGTGGTGATCCCCACGGACAGCACGGAAAAGAATACCCTGGCGGAGAGCGTTGCCATCGAATTTGCCGACCCGGATCCAAACGCCAGGGAGACCGAGCGCATCAGCGGATACTACATCGACCTGGAGATGCTGCAGGATCCGGAGGCGGTCCTGGCAGCAGTCCAGGAGCTGAGCTCGCCCTGCACGGTGCTGATCGACCTCAAGGGCGGCAACGGTTCTTTCTACTACACCACGGGCATCGACGGTGCCCGGCAGGCCGCCATCGACGTGCCGGTGGTGGACGAGGTCATCTCCTATCTGCGCGGCCACGGGTTTACCATGGTGGCGCGGATCCGCACCTTCCAGGACACCCACTTCGCGGAAGGGCATATCAACTGCGCCCTGCGAAAGAGCGGCGGCTCTCTGTGGGTGGGCGACGGATTTTACTGGATGGATCCCGCCAATTCCACGGTGATGGCCTACCTCAAGCAGATCATCCGGGAGCTGGCGGAAAAGGGCTTCAAGGAGATCGTTCTGGACGATTTCCGCTTCCCCAGCGGAACGCAGATCGTCTATAACTCCGAAAAAAGCCGCACGGAGCTGATCGCGGGCGTCGCCGAGGAGCTGCTGAATTTCTTTGCCAGCAGCAACGTCACCATTTCCTTCGGCAACCCGGCTTCGGACTTCGCTCTGACCGGAGATTCTCACGTCTACGTCTCCGGCGTGACGGGCTCCGGCGTCAGCGCCACGGTCAAGGGCTACACCCTGCTGGATCAGATCGAGACCCAGCTGGTTTTCCTTACCGGCTCCAAGGATCGCCGTTTTGATGATTATCAGGTTTTGCGGCCCCTGCTGAGCGGCGGCAATTAACAGCTTTTCCCCGGCAAGGAACAGGTATTCGGCGGCCGGTATTGCATTTGCTCCCTGCAAATGGTAGAATATACCGGATAGGCTTTCGTGCGAAACCGGGGAAAACGGATGGAAAGGGGAATACAAAACAATGAAAAAACGGATCCTTCCGCTGCTCCTCGCGGCGGCCCTGCTCTGTGTCCTGCTCTGCGTCCTGCTTCCGAAGGCTGTCAGCTCCGCCCGCGGGAAGACCAGCTCCGGGATCTGCGGGGCAAATGGAAACAATCTGAGCTGGACGCTGGACAAGGAGACCGGCCTGCTGCGTATCGAGGGCAGCGGAGCCATGAAGGATTATGACTGGAACAGTCCCGCGCCGTGGTTTTATGAACGGGAAACGATCACCCAGGTCAGCCTGCCGGACGGTCTGACCAGCATCGGCAATAAAGCCTTCAATCAGTGCGGTGCTTTGACGGGCGCGGTGATCCCGGAGGGCGTGACGCGCATCGGCGACGCCGCGTTCTACAAATGCACCGCCCTGTCCGGCGTGACGATCCCCAGCGGCGTGACCGCCGTGGGCGAGCAGGCCTTCGCCTACTGCCGGAGCCTCACAGCTGTGACAGTCCCGGATGGCGTGACCCGCATCAGCCGGTATTCGTTCCTGGGGTGCAGCGCGCTGAAGACGGTGACCGTCTCCGACGGCGTGACCCAGATCGGGGACGAGGCGTTCAACAGCTGCATCGCTCTGACGGCGGTGTCGCTGCCGGACAGTCTGAAGCGGATCGGCAGCGGCGCGTTCTACGGCTGCGCCGCCCTGGCGGAGCTGAGGATCCCGGACGGCCTGTGCTCCGTCGGCGGCAGCGCGTTCCGCGGCACGGCATACGAGCAAAATGAGGCGAATTGGGAAAACGGGCTCCTCTACCTGGGGAATTGGGTCCTTGCGGCGAAGCCGGAGACCGGGGCGGCCGCGCTCCGGCAGGGGACCCGCGGCATCGCGGAATACGCATTCTACGGCTGCGCCGACCTGGCGGACGTGACGCTGCCGGACAGCGTGACGTACGTGGGCAGCCGGGCCTTCCTGGATACGGCCTATGAACAGACGGAGGCCAACTGGGAAGACGGCCTTCTGTATCTGGGAGATTGGCTGCTGCAGGCAAAGCAGGAGCTCACCGCGGCAAGGCTCCGGAGAGGAACGCGGGCCATTGCGGACGGCGCCTTCGCCGGCTGCGAGGCGCTGGAACGGGTGACGCTCCCCAACGGCGTGGCGCGCATCGGCAGGACCGCGTTTACCGATTGCCCCGCCCTGAGCGCCATCCATGTGGTGAAGTCGAACGCGAACTATTCCAGCCTGGACGGCGTGCTGTTCAACAAGGATCAGACCGAGCTGATCGTGTTCCCCGCCGGAAAACCGGACGTTTATTATGCGATCCCCGACGGGGTGACAAGCATTCACGAGCTGGCGTTCTTCAACTGCACCGGCCTGTCGAGCCTGACGATCCCGGAGAGCGTCACCCAGATCGGCGAGTTGGCGCTTGGCTTCGGCTGGGGCGAAGATGCCCAGGGAGAGATCAGACTCAGCACCTTCTCCATTTTCGGAGACGAAGACTCCACGGCGCAGGCCTATGCCGAGCGCAACGAGCTCCGATTCTATTCCATGGAGGACGCGGTGGGCGACTTCCTGGATGTGAAGACCACAGACTATTTTGCCGAGCCGGTCCTCTGGGCTGTCAACCATGACCCTGTCATCACGGCGGGCATCTGGGCGCACAGCTTCGGCCCGGATATCGACTGCACACGAGAGCAGATCGTGACCTTCCTCTGGGCCGCCAACGGCAAGCCGGAGCCCGAGCTGACGGAATCGCCCTTCAGTGACGTGCCGGATGACTCCTGGCTCGTCAAGCCCGTCCTCTGGGCGCTGGAAAACGACATCACCAGCGGGGACGGCAGCGGGAGCTTCGGCGTCGGGGAGATCTGCACCCGCGGGCAGGCCATGACCTTCCTCTGGGCTGCCAACGGCAAGCCGGAGCCGAAGCTGACGGAAAGCCCGTTTACCGACGTGCCGGAGGACGAGTGGTACTGCGATGCGATCCTCTGGGCCTTGGAAAACAACATCACCGCCGGCGTGGGCGACGGCCTGTTCGGCGTGGACGACAGCTGTACCCGCGCACAGATCATCACCTTCCTGTACAGAGTCTACGGGGAGGAATGACCGGCGCAGGCGGATGCCCGCCGAAAGGCCGCGATATTGCCGTTTTCTCTGGAAAAACAATGGAAAAACAATGAAATAATTCTTGACTTCCGGCCCATGCTTTGCTATAATGTAGCTCTGCATGGGCCTTTTGCGCCCATCTGCGCCCAAAACCGGACGTTTCGGAGGTACCACTTGCTGCGAGAGCTGATGAATTGCCCCAGGGTCGTGGGCGTCAAGCAGCTTCGCAAGGCCATTGGCAGAGACGAGATCCGCCGGGTCTTCCTGGCTGACGACGCCGATCCTGCCGTCACCGAACCCATCGAGGCCCTGGCTGAGGCCCACGGCGTTCCCGTTACCCGGGTCGATGCCATGAAGGAGCTGGGCCAGGCCTGCGGCATCGCCGTAGGCGCCGCAGCCGCAGGGCTGCTGAACGAAGAAATCAAAACGAAAAACTGAAAATGATTGTTTTTTCAAATCGCGATTTGAAAAACTCCGAAGTTCTTCGTTTTGCGTGTTTCGTTTTTCGTTCGTATTCAAAATGCTTCTGATTAAAGCAGAAGCATTTTGGAAATAATCAAACCGGCAAGACCGGAATTCCAAAGAAAGGAGACAACAAATGCCTACTTTTAACCAGCTGGTAAGAAAGGGCCGTGAGCAGGCCACCTACAAGTCCACCGCTCCCGCTCTGCAGAAGGGTATGAACACCCTGAAGAACCGGACTACCGATCTGTCCTCCCCCCAGAAGAGAGGCGTCTGCACCGCAGTTCGTACCACCACCCCCAAGAAGCCGAACTCCGCGCTGCGTAAGATCGCCCGTATCCGCCTGACCAATGGCTACGAAGTGTCCGGCTACATCCCCGGCGAAGGCCACAACCTGCAGGAGCACTCCGTGGTGCTGATCCGCGGCGGCCGTGTCAAGGACCTCCCCGGCGTTCGTTACCACATCATCCGCGGCAAGCTGGATACCCAGGGTGTCCAGGGCAGAATGCAGGCCCGTTCCAAGTACGGCGCCAAGAAGCCCAAGGCCAAGGGTGCCGCCAAGAAGTAATTCTTCGCTGCAAATTTGACATTCCTGTCTTGTGCGCAAGACAAACCTTGCCATGAGTTTATATATATAACCTCTGGCAAGCACCGACAAAGGACGCAGATTCCTTTGAAGTACCTATGAAATCATTATTATATGAAGGAGGGAAGCGAAGTGCCCAGAAGAGGTAATGTTCCTAAGAGAGAAGTTCTCCCGGATCCTATTTACAATTCCGTTCTGGTTACCAAGCTCGTCAACAGCATCATGCTCGACGGCAAGAAGGGCGTTGCCCAGAAGGTCGTTTACGGCGCATTTGAGCTCGTTGAGCAGAAGACCGGCAAGAACGGTCTCGAAGCCTTCCAGCAGGCCATGGAAAACATCATGCCCGCCCTGGAAGTCAAGTCCCGCCGCGTGGGCGGCGCCACCTACCAGGTCCCCCTGGAGGTCAAGCCCGACCGTCGGCAGACCCTGGGTCTGCGGTGGATCACCACCTATGCCCGCAAGCGCAGTGAGAAGACCATGAGAGAGCGCCTGGCCGGCGAGATCATGGACGCCTGCAACAACACCGGCGCATCTGTGAAGAAGCGCGAGGATACCCATAAGATGGCAGAAGCCAACAAGGCTTTCTCCCACTTCCGTTGGTAATTCTCCCCCGACACAAAAAGGAGCGATACCATGCCGAGACAATATTCTCTTGAGAATACGCGGAACATCGGCATTATGGCGCATATTGACGCCGGTAAAACCACCACCACCGAGCGGATCCTGTTCTACACCGGCCGCACCTACAAGCTGGGCGAGACCCACGAGGGCACGGCCACCATGGACTGGATGGAGCAGGAGCAGGAGCGTGGTATCACCATCACCTCCGCTGCTACCACCTGCTTCTGGAAGGGCTGCCGCATCAATATCATCGATACCCCGGGCCACGTCGATTTCACCGTTGAGGTGGAACGGAGCCTCCGTGTGCTGGACGGTGCAGTCACCGTTCTGTGCGCCAAGGGCGGCGTCGAACCCCAGACCGAGACGGTCTGGCGCCAGGCCGATAAGTACAACGTACCCCGTATGGTCTACATCAACAAGATGGACATTACGGGCGCCAACTTCTTCAACGTCCTCAAGATGATGCATGACCGGCTGAAATGTCGCGCTGTTCCCATTCAGCTCCCCTTCGGAGCTGAGGCCGACTTCACCGGCGTCATCGACCTGATTCGCATGAAGGCCAACGTCTTCTATGACGAGCTGGGCAAGGACGTGCGGGAGGAAGAGATCCCTGCCGATCTGCAGGATCTGGCACAGGAATACCGGGAGAAGCTCCTGGATGCCGTCTCCGAAGAGGACGACGAGATCATGGAGCGCTATCTCTCCGGCGAGGAGATCACGGAGGAGATGATCCACCGTGCGCTCCGCAAGGGTACCATTGCCGTGCGGCTGGTCCCCGTAACCTGCGGTACGTCCTACCGCAACAAGGGTGTGCAGGAGCTGCTGGACGCCATCGTCCGCTATATGCCCTCTCCCCTGGATAAGAAGGGTGTCACCGGCGTCAACCCCAAGACCGGCGAGGAAGAATTCCGCCCGGCCTCCGACGACGCCCCCTTCTCCGCGCTGGCCTTTAAGATCGCCACCGATCCCTTTGTGGGCAAGCTCTGCTTCTTCCGGGTCTACTCCGGAAGCATCGAAAAGGGCAAGACGGTGCTGAACTCCACCAAGGGTCAGCGGGAGCGCCTGGGACGCATCCTGCAGATGCACGCCAATCACCGCGAGGATATCGACGCCGTGTATTCCGGCGACATTGCCGCCGTGGTCTCCGTCCGGAGCACCACCACCGGCGATACCTTCTGCGATGAGAAGGCCCCCATCATCCTGGAATCCATGGAGTTCCCCGAGCCCGTCATCCGCGTGGCCATCGAACCCAAGACCAAAGCCGGTCAGGAAAAGCTGGGCATCGCCCTGGCGAAGCTGGCCGAAGAGGATCCCACCTTCAAGACCTACACCGACGAGGAAACGGGTCAGACCATCATCGCCGGCATGGGTGAGCTCCATCTGGAGATCATCGTGGACCGTCTGCTGCGGGAGTTCAAGGTCGAGGCCAACGTCGGTGCGCCGCAGGTCGCCTACAAGGAGACTGTGCAGGGCATCGCGGATGTGGACGAGCGCTACGTGCGTCAGTCCGGCGGCAAGGGCCAATACGGCCATGTCAAGATTAAGCTGGAGCCCAACGAAACGGGCAAGGGCTATGAGTTTGTCAACGCCATCGTGGGCGGCGTGATCCCCAAGGAATTCATTCCCGCCGTGGATCAGGGCATTCAGGGCGCCATGCAGGCCGGTGTGCTTGCGGGCTACCCGGTGGTAGACGTGAAGGTCACGCTCTACGACGGTTCCTACCACGAGGTGGACTCCTCCGAGCTGGCGTTCAAGATCGCCGGGTCCATGGCATTCAAGGAAGCCTGCCGGAAGGCAAATCCCGTCGTTCTGGAGCCCATTATGAAGGTCTCCGTGATCGTCCCCGAGGAATATATGGGCGACGTCATGGGCGACATCACCGCCCGCCGGGGCAACATTCTGGGCATGGAGCCCAGAAACGGCGTCTCTCAGATCGACGCCAACGTGCCCCTGAGCGAGATGTTCGGCTATGCCACCAACCTCCGCAGCAGGACCCAGGGCCGCGGCACCTATTCCATGGAGCCCAGCCATTATATCCAGCTGCCCCGGAGCATCCAGGACGATATCATCTCCAAACGCGGCAGATTTTGAGCCGCATACGTGAAAATTCCTTATAAAACCTGCTTTTTTCAAAAATAATGCTTGTAATTTCAGGAAACATAGTGTAAAATGCTTGTGACTGAAAATTCGAGCAAGTCACTGATCCACAACTTTTACAGGAGGAAAACAATCAATGGCAAAGCAGAAATTCAACAGAACCAAGCCCCATGTCAATATCGGCACCATCGGCCATATCGACCACGGCAAGACCACTCTGACCGCTGCTATCACCAAGTATCTGGCTATGCTGGGCGGCGCTGAGTACACCGACTATTCTTCCATCGACAAGGCTCCCGAAGAGAGAGAGCGCGGCATCACCATCAACACCGCTCACGTGGAATACGAGACCGCTGCCCGTCACTACGCCCACGTCGACTGCCCGGGCCACGCCGACTACATCAAGAACATGATCACCGGCGCTGCTCAGATGGACGGCGCGATCCTGGTTATCGCTGCTTCCGACGGCCCCATGGCTCAGACCAAGGAGCACCTGCTGCTGGCCCGTCAGGTTAACGTGCCCTCCGTCCTGGTCTTCCTGAACAAGTGCGACCAGGTCGACGACGAGGAGCTGCTCGAGCTGGTCGAGATGGAAGTCCGCGAGACTCTGGACTTCTACGGCTTCCCCGGCGACGACACCCCCATCATCCGCGGCTCTGCTCTGAACGCTCTGGTCAGCGAGTCCACCGATCCCAACGCTCCCGAGTACGCCTGCATCAAGGAACTCATGGACGCTGTTGACAGCTGGATCCCCACTCCCGACCGTAAGGCCGACCTGCCCTTCCTGATGCCCGTTGAGGACGTCTTCACCATCTCCGGCCGCGGCACCGTGGCTACCGGCCGTGTCGAGCGTGGTACCATCAAGAAGATGGAGCCCGTCGAGATCGTTGGCCTGTCCGACGAGAAGAAGAGCACCGTCGTCACCGACATCGAAATGTTCCACAAGCTGCTTGACTTCGCTGAGGCCGGCGACAACATCGGCGCTCTGCTCCGCGGCGTTGACAAGAAGTCCATCGAGCGTGGCCAGGTTCTGTCCAAGCCCGGTTCCATCCATCCCCACACCAAGTTCAAGGGCCAGGTTTACGTCCTGACCAAGGAAGAAGGCGGCCGTCATACCCCGTTCTTCAACAACTATCGGCCCCAGTTCTATTTCCGTACCACCGACGTGACCGGCATCATCTCCCTGCCCGAGGGCGTTGAGATGTGCATGCCCGGCGATAACGTCGACATGGACGTTGAGCTGATCACCCCCATCGCCATCGAGAAGAACCTCCGCTTCGCTATCCGTGAAGGCGGTCGTACCGTTGGCTCCGGCGTCGTCATCGGCATCAACGAGGACTAATTCCTGGGATTTTACAATCCGGACAGGCTCTCCTTTCGGAGAGCCTGTTTTTTTCTTGCATTCCGGAGACATTCGTGGTATGATATAACATCGGTGAAACCGTACATATTGCGCGAAATGCCATTTGCAGCTGGAGGTTCGTCCATGCGGATTCTGCATCTGATCTCCGGCGGCGACGGGGGCGCGGCTTCGAGCCGCGTGCTCAGTCTGCTGGCCGGACTGAAAACAACTGAAGATGTGCGCCTGGCCTGCCTGTCAGACGGATCCCTTGCCGGGGAAGCCCGGGCACGCGGGATCCCGGTCCTTGTGCTGCAGGGCTCCCGTTCGGCTGCGGTGAAGCAGCTAACGAAGACGGTTCAGACGGAGGGCGTTGAGCTCCTGCACTGCCATGACCTCAACGCAAGCCGTGTGGGCTGCCTGGTGGGGAAACGCGCCAATGTGCCAACCGTTTCTACGGTCTATTCCCAGCCGGAATTCGACTGCGGCGGCGGGCTCCTTGCCGCCCTGAAGCGGGAATCCCGGGAACTGCGCGCCCTTCGGCGGGTGGACTTCCGGATCTGCGCCGCCCAGGCCGTTGCGGACGCCCTTCACGAGCACGGCTTCGATCCGAATCGGAGCTTTGTGCTGGCCGACGACGATCCCGCGAAGCAGAAAGAGATCTACGATACCGTGCTGCGCCGGACTGCCCGTGCCGCGGCCCGGGAACGGGACGGCGTTCTGATCTGCGGCGCCTTCGGCAAGGGAAACTCCGGCGATAACGCCATTCTCCAGGCGATGGTGCAGACGATCCGCGACCTGGATCCCGATATGCCCATCTACGCCACCACCCGTTCTGCGGGGAAAACGGCCAGGGAGGCCGAGGTCGGCGCGGTGCATACCTTCTGCCTGTGGAGGATCCGCGGGCGGATGAAAAAAACAGCGCTCTATCTTTCCGGCGGCGGAAGCCTGATCCAGGACGTCACCTCCAATCGCTCCCTGTGGTACTATCTGTATTCCATCCGGATGGCCAAGCGCTGCGGCAATCACGTCATGATGTTCGGCTGCGGCATCGGCCCCGTCCGTCGGAAGGCCAATCGCCGCCTGGCTGCCCATGTCATTCAGAAATACGTTGACCGGATCACCCTCCGGGACAACGCCTCCGCCCGGGAGCTGGAGCGAATGGGCATTCACGGCGTCCCCACCCGGGTGACCGCGGATATGGCCTTCCTGGTTCGGCCCGCTTCTGAGGAGCGGGTGGAGCAGTTCTGCGCGGACTGCTGCGTTCAGGGTCGGATCGACCTCAGCGAACGGATGCTGATCCTGGCGCCCCGCCCCTGGGAGGGCACGGACCGCCATCTGGCGGATTTTGCCGCAGCCGCCCGCCACGCTGCCCGGACTTATGGGCTGCGTCCGGTGCTGCTGGCGATCGAACCGAAAAAGGATCGGGGCGTCTGCGAGCGGATCGCGGCGCTGGCCCAGGAACAGGGCGGGATCCAATGCCCCGTGCTGGAGGCGCCCAAGGACGCTTCCGCTGTGGTGGGGCTGCTCCGCCGGGTCGACGCCGTGCTGGGAATGCGGCTCCACGCGCTGATCTTCGCCGCCGCCCAGGGCACACCCTTTGCCGGGGTGTCCTACGATCCCAAGGTGGCGGGCTTTGTGGAGTACATCGGGCAGGGGCACTGCTGCTCCCTGGAGCAGGTGAGCGCGGAGCGGCTCTGCGCCATGGTGGACGGCCTGATGCAGGCCTCCCGGGAGGAATTCCGTGCGTCCGCCAGGCGGCTCCGGGCCCTGGCCTCGGAGAACTGCGAGGAAGCCCTGGGGCTGATCCAATGAAGAATGAAGCATGAAAAATGAAAAATTGAGGTGTTTTTGGATTTACAAATTCAAAAACGAAGTAAAAGGGGAGAGAGACATTTGAAGCATTCTCGAATTGCTTACACGGTTTCCCGGAAAAATCCGCTGCTTTGGATCGCGGTGATCCTGGCGCTGGCTGCTGCGGTGGGCTTCTTCCTGCGGCTGTCCGGCGGATCCGAGGCAGGCGGGCTTTCGCGATTCTGGTTTGACTGCCTGCTGTGCGTACTGCCGGGCCTGGGGGCGCTCTACTTTGCCTACCAACTGGCGGTGAACGGCAAGGAACGGATCTTCCGCCTCTCCCTGCCCCTCTGGCTGCTGACGGCGGGCGCTGTTTTCCGCGTTTGGAACAGCTTTGCCTGGTATTATGCGCTGCTGCTTACTCTGGCTCTGCTGGGGATCGCCTGGCTTGCCCACGGTATTCTTCGGGGCACCCTGCTCAGCCGCTGGGCACTTGTCCTTCCGGTGGGCCTGCTGCTGGCCGGCGCTGTCCTGCTGCTGGGATTGGCTTCCCCCCTTGCGGAGGATCAGTCCCTGTGGTCCAGCCTGCGGCTGGACGCGGAAGCCCTGCTGCTTCTGGCTTATCTCCCCTTGATCCCGGCCATCCGGAAGCTGGAGGACGGCAAGTACCATCCCACCTGGGGCGACCGCTTTGACGGGCGGCGCATCCGCAGCCTCAGCCCCATTTCCGTGGTGGGCACCTACATCATGCCCGAGCGGAACCAGGCCAACGTCTTTTTCCCGGATAAGTTAGAGATCACGGAGCTGGATAAATACATCCGAGCCAAGCGCGCCGAAGGCTTTGAGCAGTTCGGTATGACCGAGGCCCTGCTGGCGGCCTACGTCCGCACCCTGTCCAAGTACCCCGGCGTGAACCGCTTCATCTCCGGGGAGCGGGTCTACGCCCGGGAGGACGATATCCAATTCTGCATGACGGTCAAAAAGGAGATGACCAAGGAATCCCCGGACACCGTCATTAAGGTACACCTCCGGCCCGGCGACAGCGTGGAGGAGGTCTACCGCAAGTTCCACGCCACTCTGAACGACGCCAAAAAGTCCATGGAGCTGGATTCCAGCCTGGACGGCATCACCGCCCTGTTCGGCATGATCCCCGGGGTGCTGCTGAAATTCGTGGTTTGGCTGCTGAAATTCCTGGACTATTTCGGCCTGCTGCCCCGGCTCATTCTGGAGCTCAGCCCCTTCCACGGCTCCATCTTCTTCACCTCCATGGGCTCCCTGGGCATTCCCGCCGTCTACCATCACCTCTACAACTTCGGCAACCTGCCCCTGTTCCTGGCCTTTGGCCGCAAATACCGGGTCAACGAGCTGGATGACGAGGGGAACACGGTGTCCCGGAAGTATATCGACTACACCTTCAACGTGGACGAGCGCATCGTGGACGGCTTCTACTATGCCACCGCCATCAAGTATTTCCACAAGCTGCTGCTCCACCCGGAGCGCCTGGATGATCCCGACATGGAGATCAATCGGGACATCCCCTAAAAAGTTCTTGTTTTTTGCTTGGAAATCGGCTATAGTATGAAAGATTTCCAATGAGAGGTACGTGTATGAAAAAGCTGAATATCTGTGTCCTGTTCGGCGGCGTTTCCCCGGAGCACGAGGTCTCCCTCCGCTCTGCGGAATCCGTGCTGAACCATCTGGACCCCGAAAAATACAATCTCTATCCCGTGGGCATCACCAAGGAGGGCAACTGGATCCTCTTCGGCGGCACCGACTACGCCGAGCTGCCCACCGGCTCCTGGCGGGATCACCCCGCCAACCGCACCGCAGCCTTCTCGCCCATCCGCGGCCAGGGTCTGCTCTCCTTTGAGGGCGACTACGTGGTCCGGGAGCGGATCGACGTGGTGTTCCCGGTGCTCCACGGGGAGAACGGCGAGGACGGCTCCGTCCAGGGCCTGCTGCAGCTGGCCGGCATCCCCTATGTGGGCTGCCATGTGGCCGCCTCCGCCGCCTGCATGGATAAGTGCCTGACCAAGCTGATCGCCGGTATGACCGGCGTCTGCCAGGCCGATTGGGAGCTGGTCACCCGGGAGCAGCTCCAATCCAACCCGGAGGAAGCGCTGGACCGGGTGGAGGCCCGCTTCTCCTATCCCGTGTTCGTCAAGCCCGCCGGCACCGGCTCCTCCGTGGGCGTGAGCAAGGCCCGGGGCCGGGAGGCCCTGCTGGCTGCGCTGGAAAACGCCGTCCGCTTTGACCGCAAGGTGCTGGTGGAGGAGTTCATCCACGGCCGGGAGGTAGAGGTGGCCGTCCTGGGCAACGGGACGCCCGCGGCCTCCGTCTGCGGCGAGATCGACGCCGGCGCAGAGTTCTATGACTACGAGACCAAGTATATCACCGACACCTCCACCCTGTATATCCCCGCCCGCATTTCCGAGGCGGCCTCGGAGGAGGTCCGGCAGGCGGCTGTGAAGGTCTATCAGGCCATGGGCTGCTCCGGCCTGGCCCGGGTGGACTTCTTCGTGGGCTTCGACGACGAGCGGGTGGTCTTCAACGAGATCAACACCCTGCCCGGCTTTACCTCCATTTCCATGTACCCCAAGCTCTTCGAGGCCAGCGGCATCCCCTATAGCGAGCTGCTGGATCGGCTGATCGCCCTGGCGATGGAGGCCCGGTATGGCCTGTGATTTTCTGCTGAACGTCAAGGGTGTCCAGCAGTATCACGACCAGGAGCCGGACGTCATTGAGCTGACCACCGAGGCCTCCCTGACCGGGGAGAACGGCGTGCTCTTTCTGCGCTATGCCGAGTCGGATCTGACGGGGCTCAAGGGGACGGATACCGTCTTTGAGCTCCACCGGAACAAGGTGGTGCTCCGGCGCACCGGCGCGGTTACCAGCGAAATGATCTTTATTCCCGGCGAGGTACACCAATCCCTCTACAACACCGAGGAGGGCGCTCTGCTGATTACCGTCCGCACCACCGCCGTGGAGGACGAGATGACCCTGACCGGCGGCAGCCTCCACGTATCCTACGATATCACCATCGAGGGCCTGGGCATGGGCCGGATCGACTATTGGCTGTCAGTCCGCCCCAAGCAGCCCCTGTAGCGCCGGCGATCTGCCGGCCCGGGCAGCCCCTGTAGCGCCGGCAATCTGCCGGCCCGGGCAGCCCGTGTAGCGCCGGCAATCTGCCGGCCATCCCTGTGCGAAGGCTGTCGAAGACCCCCTTCCGCGCATATACTAAGGCAGAAAGGAGTATGCCTATGTTGAAGGTTTTGAAATTCGGCGGATCCTCCATGGCCAGCGCCGAGCAATACGCCAAGGTAAAGGCCATCGTGGAAGAAGACAGCTCCCGGGCCGTGGTGGTGGTCTCCGCCGCAGGAAAGCGGAACAAGGACGACCACAAGATCACGGATCTGCTCTACCTCTGCCACGCCCATATGAAATACGGCGTCTCCTGCGACTCCGTGTTCGGCATGATCTCCCGGCGCTACCTGGAGATCCGGGACGCCCTGGGTCTGAAGACCAACCTGGAGGCCGCGCTGGACAAGATCCGCGCCGATATGGAAAACGGAATGTCCGAGGCGGCCCTGGCCTCCCGAGGCGAATATCTCTCCGCCCTGCTGATGGCGGATTACCTGGGCTTTGATTTTGTGGACGCCGCCGACTGGCTGCGCTTCCGCATGGACGGCACAGTGGATCAGCAGTGGTCCTATGAGACCCTGCGGACCCTGGCCAAGGATCGGCACATCGTGATCCCCGGCTTCTACGGCGCCATGGCCGACGGCAGCATCCGCACCTTCACCCGGGGCGGCTCCGACATCACCGGCGCCCTGGCCGCCGCGGCGCTGGACGCAGACGTCTACGAAAACTGGACGGATGTCTCCGGCGTTCTGATGGCGGATCCGCGGATCGTAGAGAACCCGGAATCCATTCCCCATCTGACCTATTCCGAGCTCCGGGAGCTCAGCTACCTGGGCTTCCAGGTGCTCCACGAGGACACCATCTTCCCCGTGGCGGAGAAGAACATCCCTCTGAACATCCGCAACACCAACGACCCCGCCCACCCCGGCACCGTCATCATGGAGCGCTTCGAGGAGGACGAGGAGCCGGAGGACGAGCGCCGCTTTATCACCGGCATCGCCGGCAAGAAGGACTATGCCGTTGTCAGCATTTCCAAGCGGGGCCTCAGCTCTGAGGTGGGGGCTGTGCGGAAGGTCTTTGAGATCTTCGAGAATAACGGCCTGGCCGTGGAGTACACCCCCAACGGCATCGACACCTTCTCCTTGGTGGTGTCCGGCTCGAAGCTGGAAAAGGTGCTCCACAATATTGTAGCCCAGCTCCAGGAGAAGCTGGCCCCCGACGAGATCCAGGTGACCAAGGATCTGGCCATCGTGGCGGCCGTCGGCCGCCGGATGGTCAACCGCCCCGAGATCCCCGGCCGGATCTTCACCGCTCTGGGCCGGGAGGGCATCCAGATACGGCTGATCTCCCAGGGCCCCAGAGAAGCCAACGTGATCCTGGGCGTAGACGGCAAAGACTTCGCACCCGCCGTCAGAGTCCTGTACGACAGCTTTGTGAAATGAGAGAGCTTTTACCGGAAGTTGAAAGTTTAAAATTGAAAGTGAGTGCGACGTTCCAGCTTTCAACGTTCTTCTTCCGCAGATGGTCGGGGGTGCTTGCATGATCGCGGAGAAATCTTATCGTTTTGCGGTTCGAATCGTAAAGCTCTGCCAATAATTGCGTGCCAGCAAGCGAGAGTATATCCTTTCACAGCAGTTGGAGCGGAGCGGAACGAGCATCCGGGCAAACGTAACGGAAGGGCAGCAGGGGCAGAGCCGCGCAGATTTTATTTCAAAGTTTTCCATTGCACTGAAAGAAACCTCGGAAACCAAATATTGGCTTTCTCTGCTGCATGATACCGGGTATCTGAATGACCAGGAATACAACTCGATCCAAAAGGATTGCATCGAAATCGAGAGGATACTGACAAGCATCCTGAAAACAGCAAGAGCGAGGATGGAGTAAGAATCACTGTCCAAAACCTTCAACTTTCAATTCTCAACTTTCAACTCTGAATATAGGGGGTATATTATAATGAAGCAGTACAAAGTCGGCATCCTCGGCGCCACCGGTTCCGTGGGCCGGGAGATGATGAAGATCCTGCTGGAGCGGGAGTTCCCCATCAGTGAGCTGCACCTGTTCGCCAGCGAACGCAGCGCGGGCAAGGTGGTGGCCTGGAACGGCAGACCCATCCAGATCGAGCTGGCCGAGGAGGACGCCTTTGAGGGCCTGGACATCGTGCTGGGCGCGGCGGAAAACGACGTGGCAAAGCGCTTTGCCCCCGCCATTGTGAAGGCCGGCGCCGTGTTCATCGATAATTCCTCCGCCTTCCGGCTCCGGGAGGACGTGCCTCTGGTGGTGCCGGAGGTCAACGCCGAGGACGTGAAGCATCACCGCGGCATCATCGCCAATCCCAACTGCTCCACCATCATTGCCGTCACGGCGGTCAACGCCCTGCGGCAGCTTTCGCCCATCGTCTCCATGGTGGCCTCCACCTACCAGGCGGTCTCCGGAGCGGGGGCTGCGGGCCCGGTGGAGCTCAGCGAGCAGGTGAACGCCGTGATGAAGGGCCAGCCGGTGCAGCCCAAGGTCTTCCCCCACCAGATCGCCTTCAATCTGATCCCCCAGATCGGCAGCGAGCAGGAGTCCGGCTACACCTCCGAGGAGATGAAGCTCCAGTATGAGGGCCGCAAGATCCTCCACCTGCCCGAGATGAAGGTGAGCTGCACCTGCGTCCGGGTGCCCGTGGTGCGGAGCCATTCCATTTCTCTGAATCTGCGCTTCCAGCATCGGCCCTCCGTCTTTGAGGCGCGGCGGGCCATCCAGCACGCCCCCGGCTGCAAGCTGGTGGACGACCTGGGGGAGGCCCAGTACCCCATGCCGCTGGATACCTCGGACCAGGATCTGGTCTTTGTGGGCCGCATCCGTCCCGATCTGACGGACGACGAGGGCCTTTGCCTCTGGTGCTGCGGCGATCAGATCCGCAAGGGCGCGGCAACGAACGCCATCCAGATCGCCGAGCTTCTGATCGATCGGGCCTGAAATACGCATTTATTGGACTTATTCACCGCAGGACAGCCTGGTTTTGGGCTGTCCTGCGGATTTTTTTCCGGGGATCCGGCGATTGTATCAAGGTTTTGTGAGAAAAAGGTGTATTTTGTGAAAAAAATTATTAAAAATTCATGAATTTTTTCTTGCATTCTTTATTTTCTTGTGTTATAATCCAGATGTATCAATATACGTATAACCATAAGTAGCACTATACGTGCAGCCTTTTTCGAATAGGAGGACACTACATTGAAAGTAACGAAGCTGATGCGGCGTGCAACGAGCCTGTTTCTGGTTCTTGTAATGCTGTTCTCGTTCCCTGTAGGAGCTTACTCAGAGGGGACGGGATCTGACCCTGAAGAAGCCCCCGAGATTCCCGAGGGCTACGTTTGGCGCACCCTTTCGGTGGAGCTCGAGCCTTTCGAGGAAGACCGTCTGGAGGATGAGGAGGAGGAAGCTGCCAGGCTGGCGGAAAAGGCCGAAGAGGCCGGCTGGTTCATGGAGCTGATGCTTTCCCATGGGGTCCAGGCGGAGGAAGACGAAGAAGAAGAAGCTTCCGAGCCTTCCATCGTGGTGCGCGGCTGGATGCCCGAAGACGTCACTGCCCGGGCCGAGCTGATCTCCTATTCCGAGGAGGATCTCTATGCGGAGCTGGCGCTGATGCATACCGAGCTGCGCTTCTACGACGGCGAGGGCCGGAGCTGGACGCCGGCTGTCCCGGTCAGCGTGTTTGTTGACGGCGACGTCGTGAGAGAGCTCAGCACTGCCAAGATGGATCCCACGGTCTACATCTACCGGGAAGAAGAGCCGCTGCCCGAGGAACCGGAGGAGCGTCTGTTCTCCGTGGAGGCGTTCTCTGCTGCCCGCACCGACGGCCAGGAGAAGACCTACGAGATCGAGCAGGAAGACGTTCATGTGGATGTCCTTGAGCAGCCGCTCATGAAGGACGACGAATACCCCGACGCGGTTTGCTTCGAGACCGCGTCCGAATCTCTGCGCTTTGCCGTCACTGCCCGCCAGCAGGAGCGCTACTACTCCGCCTCCACCGAAGACGGCAAGACGGAGATCGTTGCGGTCGGCACCCTGCCCAAGGGTCTGAACGCCGCGGTGGCCCCGACCTCTGCCGATCTGGATACGATCAAGGTTCCCGGCCGCGTGCTCATGGGCTGGGATCTCTCCCTGACCCATCCCGAGGAAGCGGACTATCACATCGACGGCAGCGTGAAGCTTGCGCTGCATGATGCCGCCCTGGCCGATGCACAGGACGAGATCTGGGAGCTGCAGCTTTGGCAGCTCCGTGAGAACGAAGCCCCGGTGCGCGTGAAGAACGCCGTGTTCCGCGGCGAGGATCTTCGCTTCTCCGCCGAGGAGCTGTCCACCTATGTGGTGGTGCGGGTCGCAGTGGAAAGATGCCTGACCGCTACGGACGGCGAAAACTATTCGATCCGCGTTTCCTACGACAGCAACGCCGGCATTCCTGCCGGAGCGGAGCTGGAGGTCCGGGAGATCCGTCCGGACGATGCGGAATATGCCAAGTATATGGTGCAGGGCATCGAGTGTGCAAAGGAGCAGCTGCCCTACCTGGATTTCATCAAGCTGTTCGACATCACCCTGCGCGACCCGGAGACGGGCGCGACCTATCAGCCCAACCAGAACGTAAAGGTCAGCATTGAGCTGCTGTCCGACAGTGTGGCGGAGAGCACTGAGGTCAAGGTCGTGCACTTCGGCAAGAAGACCGAGCTCATGGGCTCCTCCGTGAACGAGGACGCCGTATCGTTTGAGACCAGCGGCTTCTCTATCTACGTTGTGATGGGTGTGACCATCGAGAAGACCATCACCGCCGCCGACGGCAACACCTACGAGATCTCTGTGACCTACGACAGGAACGCCGGCATCCCCACCGACGCGGAGCTGAAGGTTCGCGAGCTGGTCGGCGAGGACTTTGAGGAATATCTGAGCAAGACCGCTGAATTCCTGTCCCGCGACGAAGAGCAGCTGGTCTACTCCCGCATCTTTGACATCACCATCGAGAAGGATGGCGTGGTCTACGAGCCCAATAAGGCGGTGTCCGTTTCTATCAAGCTGGTGAACCGTCCTGAGACCCAGGGCGTGCTTCGTGTCGTCCACTTTGCGGACGAGGGCACGGAGCTTTTGGAGAACGAGCTCACCGAGGACGGCACCCTGGAGTTCCAGACTGAGTCCTTCTCCGTCTACGCCATCACCGACGAAGACGGCAACGTTCTTGTCCCCCGTGCTTTCTACGAGTTCTACAACTATAACGGTACCCAGATCCGAAATGACGGGACGCAGATCATCCGTAACCAGGGCAGTCTGATCGCCGTGGAAGACGACGTGGATCAGAGACCCGACGGCTTTATCTTCACCTATTGGTACATTAAGGAAGTCCTGGTGGACGGTGTGCCTGTGGAAGGCGACTGGGGCAGCGAGGTTCTGTTCAACACGCCGATCTCTGTCACCCTCGGCAGTAAGGCGGCCGCTTTCAGCACCGGCGTTGTCGTGCCTCGTGTCAATGGCTCGGACGGCAAGCCCATCAACCATATCACGGTCAGAGTGTATGCCGGTTATACGGATCAGTTTGCATGGGTCTATTTCGTGAAGCCGGACTCCAAGCAGACCATAGCGAAGTCTGTCCCGGTTCCGATTCTTGGAACGGATGAGAACGGCAATCCTGTTACCAGCACAGTCTATGAGATCCCGGATGCGTCGAACGCCGATTACACGGTGGATCCTCAGGGCAGTGAGGGTACGAACTTTACGTTCAGAGGCTGGAGCTTGGTCAAGCCCAGAAGCTTGTACGGCGGTAGTCAGGGGTATTACAGCGAGAGCGAAAACAACAATCGGCCTCTGAAAGAATCTGTGACCTTAAAGGCTAACGATAAGTGTTACCTCTATCCGGTGTTTGCAAAGGGCAACTGGGTGATTTTCAACACGGCGCCCGTCGGCTCCGGCGCGGAGTACTTGAAGCCCATCTTTGTAAAGAAAGATCAAACTGCGGCGAGCCAGAAGCCCAGCGATCCTTCCTGGCGCGGCTACGGCTTCGAGTACTGGACTACGACCCCCACCTTCGACAAGGCGACGGGCACCATTTATCAGTCTATTGATTCCGAGAAGCCGAATTATCAGCCGAAGCCCGCGGAATACGATTTCGGTACGATTATCAGCAATTATCCGAGCTTGTTGGATGAAAAGGGCAGACTCCAGCTCTACGCCTACTGGAAGCCCGGCTATTCCACTTACACGGTCATTTACTGGAAGCAGAAGGGTACCTACCCGGAGAATACGCCGGGCACTGCGCCGGAGAACCGAACCTACGAATTCGAGTCTCAGGTGTCCCGCGAAGCGCCTACGAATTCGACCGTGACCCTGGATCCGGAGGACACGCAGAAGGTCTTCACCGGCTTCCACCATAAGCTGGAGCAGGATAACCCGAATGATCCGCACCGGGATACCGTAAGTGCGGTCGTGGCCTCCAGCGGTGCGACGGTGCTGAACGTGTACTATGACCGCAACGTCATTACCATGAAATTCTACAGCGGAAACAGCGGCGAGAACGGCCCCGGCTACGATTCCCCTGTCTATGATATGACGGCGTATTCTGCTGCGACGAGTGACGATTGGCCGCAATTTGCCTATGTTGACGGTGAGTTTGTTCCGCTGACCAGACAATGGATCATTGTCTATAAGGACGAGTGGGAATATTCGTATTACTATAATACCCGCACTCGTAGCTTTGACAGATACGATAAGGGTTATACAGATGGCAAGTTCTACTATAAGACTAATGGCCAATACTATGAATCGGGGTATACGTATAATAATCCTTACCCGAAAGATGATACTACAAAATACTATTGCTATGATACCAATCAGCGAAATTATTATGAAGTAAAAAGAAAGCAAGACCAGCACTGGGGATGGTATCTGAACGGAGAAGAATATACCGGGACCCGTTATCAGCCGAACAACTCCTTCTGGTACACCGGCTTGTATGGTCAGTCACTGAGTGACTATGGCTATTCCTGGCCGCCCGATATGTATTACTATTATACAACCAGTGGCACAATGGGCGCGAGCTTCCTGGGACAGTTTATCCTGTCAGATGTGAGAGATCCCGAACAAAGGGAGATGCGCCTCTATAAGAATAATACTGTGAAATGCCGTGTTTATTTCTACCTTCAGAACCCGGACGGAACCTATCCTGACGAAACAAGTATTGTCGGTAACGGCTTAGGCGGTACATTCTATTTCTCTGAAAAGTTTGACGGCTACACAGTAACATCTTACCGCCGTACTTACAACTTTAACGGGGAACCGTACAACGGTACGAACTGGAATACCGACGTAAGGCTTGCTGACGGAACATTTAATAGCGTTGCAACAAGTGCTTATTACTACTATCTTGATCTCCATATCCGTTATGCACGCAAAAACTATTCCATCAGCTACTTCGACGCTTCCGACGGTCTGCCGCTGGCAACACAAATCAGCGACCCCGATGGCTCCATTGTGCAAAAGGTTGATAATGTGCTCTACGGCTCCGGTATCACCGAGTATTATCCCGATGAGGACTTTGTCCCTGCGTCCAAGACCCCCGGCTGCAACTTCAACGGCCGCTGGTACTCCGATCAGGATATGAACAAGCAGATCTTCTTCGGCGAAAAAGACGAGGATAAGCTTCAGTACTACATTGATTTGAAGTCCGGCGAGAAGATCTATACGGATAAGGTCGCCAGCCAGGAAGAGATAGATGCCTACGCCGGAGAACGTGATTACGCGATGGATCCCTGCGAAGAGATCACAGAGGGTATGCCCAACCGGAACCTGGCGGTCTACGCCGGCTTCTCCTACACCTGGTATTGGATCAAGGTCAATCCCAACTTCGGCGCTCTGACCGGAGAGAATGAATCCACCTACTTCTGGGAGAAGTACGGCGAAGTGGTTGAAAACTACCAGGATCCGACGAGGGATTTCGTCGTGGACAATAAGAACGGTACATACTTCTATCACTACGACGAGTTCAACACTGCGGATCCCAACGGCCTCCAGCCCGCAACCAGAAAGGCGTACTATGTTCCCATTGAAAAGGATGAGAACGGCAACATCACCAACGAGGACGTCAGCTACGACGGCAAGAAGTACCGTCCCGTGGATCCCACAAGCGAGTATGAGGGCTATGAATTCAACGGTTGGTACAAGGTGAATGAACAGGCTGCGGCCGGCCAGAAATACACCCCCTACAACTTCAACGAGCAGATCACGGGCAACCTGACCCTGCAGGCCATGTGGAGAACCAAGGGTACCTACCACGTCTACTACAGCAAGGATCACGCGGTGGATATGAACGGCAGCCCCGTGGAGAATCTGGATGTATACGGCACCTGCCCTGTGGATGACCTTGGCTATGCCCACGGCTCCACCATCATTGTCAAGCCCAGCAACATGACTGCGATGGATCCCGGCGATACCGAGACCCTGTATCAGTTTGTCGGCTGGTATTTCAACAACGAGGTTGCTGCGGCCAACGGCGTTTTGACGGCGAATATGTATCTGGCCGAGCAGAACCCCGAATCCACGGATCCGAAAGCCCCCTATAACACCTTTATCCTCTATCCTGTGTTCCGCACCGCGACGGACAGCAGCTCCAGCGGCGGCGAGACCTCTCTGATCCTCGACGCAAATGGCGGTAGTCAAAATGACAAATACAAGCTTCCCCCCGACATTGCTAAGTACAGCGACGACGGCAAGCAGGTGTTGTTCACAAAGCAGCTGCTGCTGAACATGGACGTGCAGATTCCTGTGACGCTTCCTGAGGATCAGGGCGGCGGCAACGTCTTCGTAAAGGATAAGGCGGAATTCCAGGGCTGGGCCTTCAACAAAAACGCGAAGACGCCTGCATTCCTCGAGAGACAGATCGTCGGCGTGGATAATAACGACGGCGGCGGCTTCGACGGCAACGGAAATATCCTCTACGCGGTCTGGCGTATGACGGAGGTCTCTGTGAAGATCCGTCTGAGAGACGCGAATGACCTTTCTGCCATTTCCGGCGCCCGCTTTACCCTGCAGGATGCGAACAATCAGGAGATCGAGGGCATCGAGGGTAATCTGGTTTCCAATAGCGATGGCTGGGTGGCAAAGGGCGATACGATTGTCTACAATCTTCCCACGCCTTCCGTTCCCAACCAAGTTTTGACCTACAATCTCGAGGAGGTCCTTGCGGCGAATGGTTATGTGCCGCTGGAGCCCTCCAATGTGGTGATTCTCATTGACTACACCGGCAATGTCAGCTACGGCCCCAGCGAGGACGAGCAAACCGATGCCCTGTTCCAGTCTGAGGACGAGACCTATCTGATCACCATCGAGGAACGCCCCGCTATCTGCAAGATCTTGGACGGCAACGTGGAGAAGCTCTTTGCGACTCTGAATGATGCGGTCAGCTACATCGAAGGCAATATGTCTGAAAAGACCGGAGCCATCCAGATGATCAAGGATTACGCGATCCCCGATACGGAAGAATTGACTGATCTTGTCAAGATCGTAAATTCCGAAAAAGTGACCCTTACCACTGCTTCCAAGGACGATGACAGGAACCCCTATGTGGGTACCGGTGCGATTGCTGCCACGGTTTCCCGCGGTGCATCCGGAGACAGCCTCTTCACCGTAGAAAACGGCAGCCTCAGCCTGGAGAACATCATCCTGGACGGCACCGGCTACACCGGCCTCAGCAACGGCGGCCTGGTCTATGTGGACGGAAGCGGCAAGCTGACGGTCAACGGCGGAGCCCAGCTGATCAATTCCAGGGTCAACGGCGACGGTGGTGCCATCTATCTCGCCGACAACGCTGAAGCGACTGTGACGGCCTGCACCATTACCGGCAATAAGGCCGCCAACGGCGCCGGCATCTATGTCTCCGGCGCTGCGAAGCTCAGTATCTCCGGCAACATCGATTTCGGCGGCGACGGCATTGAAGGCAATACGCTGAGCACAACTGCCGGCAACTTCAGCACCACGGCGATCACCGGCACCAAGCCCACCAACGCGGGTATGTCGTATCCCTACGGCCGCCAGGATATCTACCTGGCCGAGGATGGAGACGGACCCAAAACGCTCTTTGTCACCGATGAGCTCACCGGCGGCGACGGCACCATCTGGGTCTGGGCTGCCAGCGAGACCCATTACGGCATGAACAACGACTTTGCTGTGTGGGATAATCCCAAGGCACTCGACGACGATGCCCGTATTGACACACTCCACGCGTTCCGTAATGCCCGTGAGGACGGCGCCACTGCCTGCGGCTCCAAGTACCTCACCGGTGAAGTAGGCTCCAAGAAGTTTTGGATCGCCTGGACGGGCGGCGTGAACGTCAACTTCAAGAAGACGGACGGCTTCGGCGAGAAGCTGGCCGGTGCCAAGTTTGCACTCTTCAGTGATCTGGAGTGCATGAATCCCATTGGGCTGGATGGAACTCCTGTTACTGCTGTTTCCGGCGAAGATGGTGTTGTGACCTTCGAGATGGTCTCCAGCGGCATCTACTATATGCAGGAGACCGTTGCTCCTGGCAATTTTGACAACAACCCCAACACCTATGTGCTGCTTGTGGGTAAGGAGTACATGACGATCCCCGTCGAGGGCGGCAAGACCTCCGCCGACTGGACGAGAGCTCTGGCCGGCAGCCTCTCCGGCATCAAGCAGGAGGAGATCGACGCCCAGCGTGCGGCCTACAATGATGTCTTTAACGACGCGGAAACCTACGGCGAAACCTACAAGCGTGAGCAGACCTTCTACGTGATCTTCCAGCTCGACATCGTAAACCACACGCATTATGTCACGACGCCTGACATCGCTCGCATGGGCATCGTGAATGTCTGCACCATCTTGCGTCCCGTGATCCTCAGCAAGATCAACCCGCTGCTTCAGCCTCTGACCGGTGGCAAGTTTACGCTCCGCAGAATTGACGGCGTGGAGGTCAAGAACGATAATTGGAGCTCCGAGGATTGGAATTCGGATGAGTCCGGCGTGTTCTTCGCAGGTATGCTGCCGCTTGGCACCTACCTCCTGGAGGAGACCCAGGCCCCGACGAATCCCCGCAATGCCGGCGAGACCTTCAGCGTTCCGAAACACTACTATGTGTTCCAGGTGACGGAGAACGGCATCATGGGCTTCAAGAAGAACGCCGAGGGCGAGGACGTATTTGCACTGACCAACACGATCACCGAAGCGACAAGTGAAAAGTACGAGATCAACAAAGAGACTCCGGAACCCTGACCAAAAATCTATGGAACAAGCCCGGGAGGGAGCGATCAAACATGAAACGAAAACCGAATAACGTTTTGCGCTCCCGAACGGGCGCATCCATCACCTTCGCCCTGCTGCTGTTTCTGGCCTGCGCGGTGGTTGGAGCATTGGTGCTTACAGCCGGATCCGCCGCAGCCGGACGCGTCAGCAACCTGGCGCAGAGCGACCAGCGCTATTACAGCGTCAGCTCTGCCGCCGGCCTGCTGGCCCAGGAGCTCAGCGGGAAAACGGTTAAGATCGTCCAGGAGCGTGAGGTCACGACTGACGTTACCACATCCTACAAAGTGGATCTCGGCAGCACCGGCTCAGTCGTCACCCCCGTCGGCGAATCCACAACGACCAGGGAAGCCAGCTACAAAACCAAGGTGAACGATTTCCTTATCACGGATTATCTGTCGAGCTACGACCCCAATCATGATGTGGAAGGAACGGCGCTCAGCGCCGACGCGCAGGCCAGCTTCCTGAATGCGCGTGCCGCGATCCTGCTCTTTGGCAAAGACGGCAGCGAGATTCTATGCTGCAACGACAGGGCCATGAAGGCATCCATGAAAACGGGTACTGAGCAAAGCGGCGAGTTGGCGTTGTATCATTCGATCAGCATGGCGGACGGCACGGCGGATGATTACGATCAGCTGACGGTTACGGGTAAGTACTACGTTCAATCCGACGGCACCATGATCTTTACGTTGACGAATCAGGGTGATGCGAATGAACGTTATTCCCTGCGTATTACGCTGACGCCCACGATCAACGAGACTCAGAGCGATAAAACGACCGAGAGCACCAGCCGATCCTATACGGATAACGGATACACGGAAACGGTGACCACCGTTACCACCACCGTCAAGACCTCCGAAATCACTTGGGCTGTTTCCGGCGTGGAAAAGGTTGTTTCCTGAGGTGACCGATATGATGAAAAAAATGAGATCCAGACTCCGCAGTCAAAACGGCGAGAGCATTTCCGAGGTTCTGGTTGCGGTCTTGGTTTCCATGGTTGCGCTGACCATGCTTGCGCTTATGATCACAGCCACCACCAAGATGGTGATCAGAAGCCGTACAAAAATGGATGAGTATGTCAAGGGTAGTAACGAGCTTGTCGAAAAGGACGGAGCGGCCTTGAACGGCACCGCAAGCTTCTATCTTGTGAAGGATGACTCGTTGACAGCGCTCCGCCTGACGGATACGTCTGAGAGCAACATTCCCACCCGGTATTACGTCAATGACAGCCTCGGAAATGTGACGGTCATTTCGTATAAGAAGGGGACCACATCATGAAACAGAAAAATCAAAAACGGAACCGCGGTGGCTTTACCCTTGCGGAGACTCTGATTGCCGTCTTGATTTTGACGATGGTTGCTGGGATCGTAGCGGGTGGTATTCCTGCCGCCCGGAACGCACTGGACAAAGCGGTTGACACTTCCCACAGCCAGCTGTTGCTTTCTACGACAATGACCTCCCTCCGCAATGAGCTTGCCATGGCCAGATCCATTACCTGCGCGAGCGAGCCGGATGATGACGATGAATCCGTAGCAGAGGATCCCGCAGCCAGAAAGATCATTTCCTATGTGGATTCCTCCGGCGCGGTGTGCACCCTGCAGTCCGAGGACGATGGGATCTACGTGGCAAAGGAAGCGTCTCCGGACATTTCCTCCGACGTGTACCACCCCCGTATTCCCCAAAGACTATTGGTTTCCGAGCAGGCGGCAACAAAGAATCTCTACGCCGCCTTTACCAGCGCAAGCTATAACAACGGTATCGTGAAAATCGAGGGTTTGAAAGTCTGCAAAAAGCAAGGAGATTCCGAGCTGGTTCTTTCAGATCTGGGTGACGTGGCCTTCGAAATCGAGGTCATTGGCAGGAAAGGCTGATTCGGTGACAGGTGATGATTATGCGAAAAATTAGATCAAACAAAGGTTTCTCATTGGTTGAGGCGCTGTTCGTAGTTGCCATCATCGTGGTTTTGGGCACCGTCATTATTATGAGTATCGTCGATCATATGCGCTCCATGGAGAAGACAGAGAACGACGGTTACGCAAAGACGATTTTCATTGCCGCGCAGAACCACCTAACGATGGCGGACCACGAGGGCTTCCTTGGCCGTACCAAATTTGGTAATGAAGACGAAGAAAACACCGGCGTGTACTATTATCGCGTGGATAATCACGTCAATGAATTCAATGACAAGGAGTCCGTACTGGATCTGATCCTGCCCTTCGGCTCCCTGGATGAAACAGTCCGCTCGGGCTGCTACATTGTCCGTTATCAGAAGTCCTCTGCAAAGGTTCTTGACGTCTTCTATTGGAAGAGCGAGGGCCGCTATTCCTACGACTACCAGGACGGCGACTATCGTGCGCTGCTTAACGTCGTTAAGTCCGATCCGGATGAGCTTCGTAACTATAACGGCGCTGTCATCGGTTACTACGGCGGCGCGCAGATCGAGGAAGAGCCCGGCAGAAAGCTGAATCCTCCCCAGATCCAGGTGACCAACGCTGAGACCCTGTCCGTGAAGGTGACCAAGACGATCGAATACACCGACGAGAAGATCATTCTTGCTGTTCGCGGTGAGACCAGCGGCGTGCTGAAGCAGCTGACGCTCTACAACGACGGTGACGGGGGCAAGGGCTACTACGAAATTCTGCTGGACTCTATCACCGGTCTTGAGACGAACCATCACTTCTTCAAGATCAATACTGAATCCGGATGGAACGGCGATGGGGATTTGATCCCCGGCGAGAACATCTCCATTTATGCCGTGGCGTACAACAGTGTGCTGTATTCCAACGTGGCCTTCAGCTCCACCCAGGTTACCAACAGCCTGTTTGCCGAAGGCAATACGGCATCCTTGGGCGTACTTCCCGATAAGATCACCATTTCCAATATCCGTCACCTGGAGAATCTGGATGCCCGGATCTCCCAATACGGCGCAGCGGCGGATGCTACCATTAATGCAGAGCAGACAGTCAACCTGGATTGGACTGAGTTTGCCAATGCTGTGGATGACGTGGATCCCTGCAAGGTTCGCGTGTTCGACAAGAATGCCGCCAGCAGCACGCCTGCCTATTCCGGCGACGGCAGTGAGTTTACCGGCGGATATGAGCCCATCAGCCCCAGCTACACGCTGTTCTATGACGGCAAGAATCATACGATTTCCAATGTGACCATTAACGTGACCGGTGATTACAGTGCGGCTGGATTGCTTGGCAATCCCACCGGCGCGATGCATATCACGAATCTTCGACTCCAGGACTTCCGTGTTTCCGGTTCGGAAGCCGGCACGCTGGCAGCCAACCTGGTTCAGAGTGAAGTTCGCAATGTTCTCGCCTGCCAGAGTAAGGAAGCAACCCGGGATGCCAACGTGCTTGCCAGCAGCGGCAACGCGGGCGGCCTGGTCGGCACTGCGGATGGCACCTATTTTGAGGCCTGCGCTGCCGCGGTCTATGTGAACAGCGCAACGCAGAATGCGGGCGGCCTGGTTGGCCAGACGAAGAACAGCGGCTTGATCACCGGCTGCTATTCCGCGGGTTATACCGAGGGCGGCGACTACTACAAGCCCACCGATGATGGCCTCTCCACTCCTATCTACAGCGTCCTTGCGGGCACGAACGCCGGCGGTCTGGTGGGTGACTGCAGCACGAAGATCACCTACAGCTACTCTACCTGCTCCGTCATGGGCGAAGCGGTTGCCGGCGGCCTTGTGGGCATTACCGGCAAGGTCATCGAAGACAGCTACTGCACCGGCCTTGTGGGCGGCTCCACGGGCACCACGAAGGGCGCCTTTGTCGGTCAGCTGAGAGTTGATACCAACGCGGCCGGCGAGGGTCACGAAAATTACTACTTCTCCATCATCAACTACGGGATCGGCGCGGTCGGCCTGGTGGGTGAGGATGCGGACGCTTCCCGGATCTACGCCTTCGACCGGAGCACCAAGACCTATCGTATGTTCGTCTCCACCGGTGCGGATGGCGACGAGCGCACGCCTGCGAATCCCTATGATGATACACTGGTGGCCTATTACCAGGGCGGCTTCAACCTCAGAACCGTCAAGCAGCTGGGCTATGTGAATGATAACTTTGAGGGAAGCTATGACGCCCTCGAGACGAAGGACTTTGTGGATGCCCACTACGGCGACTGGCCCGCTCCGGAAATACTGATCGTCAACGTCCCGAACTGATCGCCCGAGAACAGACGCGATGCTCCGAAGCAAAGCGACACGTATGTAAATCAAAAACCGGAACCACCCATGCGGTGGTTCCGGTTTTTACTTGGCTTCAGTTTTTCGGTGGTTCCGGTACATCGTTGGTGCCGGCGCTTGCTTTGATCGGATCAGAGCTCTGAGGAATCTTCCTCGACGTTCATTTTCTCCTTCATGCGGAGCTTGTTCTTGTACATGGCGTGGTCTGCGCGGTCGAAGACGGAGTTGTATTCATCGCCCTGCCGGTAGACGCTCATGCCCACGGCGGCGGAGTATTGCTGCCAGGGCTGCTCGTATAGCTCGTCGTCGGATTGGTGGGAGAAGCGCTCTAAGAGCTGCTCAAAGAGCATATCGCGATTCCTGTAGTCTTCCCCGGTCAGAACCACCACAAACTCGTCTCCGCCGATCCGGTAGACAGGCGAATGGGAGAAGGCCTCGCAGACGATCCCGACGGTTTCAATGATGTATTTGTCGCCGAACTCGTGGCCGAATTGATCGTTGATCTGCTTCAGCCGGTTGATATCCACCATCACTAGGCCGAACTCGGCGTTGCCGCCGTCTATCGCGTTCTGCAGCTCCACGGTCTTTTCCCGGTAGGCGGTGTTGCTTCTGACCTTTGTCAGCGCGTCCACAAAGACCTGGTTCTGCAGGCCCTCGTTTTCCTGCTCCGTGGTCAGGATCTTAGTCACATAGCCCCGCATATCCTCCGCCAGCTTGGTCATGGCGTTGGAGAGGGAAAGCACCTCGTTGTTGACCTTGATGTCGGGGGGCTGGAAGACCAGCTCCTCCGGGTTGGTTTTCCCATCGGAGTTTTTGGCGAAATCGGTGACGCTCTTTTCCAGCGTCAGCAGGGGGGAGGTCACATTCTTCCGCATCCAGAGCAGCATCAGAATGATGAAGACCACCGCAGACAGGAAAATAAGACTGATGTGAAGGGAGATGCTCCGGTAGACTTCCTCGTTCAGATCCGTCAGCGACAGATCCACGCAGAGCAGGCCGTAGCACTCGCCGCTGGAGGTATACATGGGCTTGGCAAGGGTGTAGTCAATGCCCCATGTGGATTCGTTGCGGAAGAAGACGGTTTTTTCCTCGGTGAGGATCTCCCGGAATTGATCGACCACGTGCTGGTCATACCAGCCGGGCTCCCCGTCGCCTAAATGGAGCACGTCCTGGGGCACGTTTTCTTTTTCCCAGGTGGAGTTGGCCGTGCAGATCACTCTGATCTGGACCGGATCGTTGGGCTCCAGCACCTTCATTAGATAGATATAGTGCACATCCTGGAATTGGTCGATGAAATTGTCCAGAAAGCTCTGAAACGTGCGGTATTTTTCCGATTCGACCCCGGTCCTGGCACACTCCGCCATGTCGTCGTGGTCGATCTGCGCTTCAACGAAGTTTTCTACGCTGGTCAGCTCTTTCTCATAACGGGAATACATGGAGGAGGTGTACAGCAGATAGGTCGCAACGGACAGGATCAGACTCAAGACCAGGAAAAACAGCGCGCAGGCAGTGGAAATGCTGCGGCGCAGCGGACATATAACCATGCACATACCCCCTTGCGATGAGCGGTGCGATACTCTGCGCGGAATATACACCACTCTCATCTTATCATAACATGGAATCGCCTTGAATGCAACACATTTGTTTCGCTTTGCGTGACTTGTCCTGCCTGGATTGCCCCGGCTTGGCTCCCAAAACGGGCCCTTTTTCTCCCGAATCAAGCCCTTTTCGGTTGCATTTTTTTCCGGCTTCTGGTACAATAGGAAAGACTTGAACGGAAAGCGGGGGATCCCTATGCAGGAGCTCAGCTCCTCCAACGCACTTGTTCTGCTCATGGCAGCCATGCTGGTTTGGGTCTGCGTCAATATTCTGATCTCCGCCGTCCGGCTGAACAGAGCCTGCCAGCTCATTCCCAGCCGCTTCATCTACCCCTCCAACTGCAAGCCGGAGCTGTGCCGGGATGTGCTGGGCTTCATCCGCTTTATCACGCCCCGGCTGATCGTCTTCGGTCTGCTGGGCCTGCTGCTGGCGGTCTTTTTCGTGGTCAACGAAATGACAGGCTTGCTTTCCGCGCTTCCCGCCTGGTTTTCCGACGGGGTCGCCCTGTTCCTGTTTGTACCCCTGTTCGTCTGGTACGTCATTTTTATCAACAAGGCCGCCAAGCGGTTCTGGTAAGGAGGATCCCATGAAAAACCGGAAAATTGTCATTCTCGACGGCGAGCGCACCAACCCCGGCGATCTGAGCTGGGACGCGCTGCGGGCGCTGGGCGATCTGACCGTCTATCCCGCTACTGCGCCGGAGGAGCTGATCTCCCACATCGGAGACAGCGAGATCGTCATCCTGGATAAGCCTGTCATTTCCCGCCAGGTCATGGAGGCCTGTCCCTCCGTGAAGCTGATCACCCTCTTTGCCACCGGCTTCAACCACATCGACATCGAAGCTGCCCGGGAGCTGGGGATCACCGTGAGCAATGCCCCCGGCTATTCCTCCTGGGCCGTCTCCCAGCTGGCAGCCGCCCTGCTGTTGGAGATCACCACCCAGGTGGGGCAGCACAGCCAGGCCGTCCGCCGGGGCGAGTGGAAGGACAGCTCCTATTTCTGCCGGATCGCCCCGGGCTTGACGGAGATCGCCGGAAAGACCGTGGGCATCATCGGCTACGGCGGGATCGGTCAGGCCTTTGGCCGGATCATGAAGGCCATGGGCGCGGAGCTGCTGGTCTATTCCCGCCATACGCACCCCGAGCTGGAGGACGAGCACACCCATTATGTGAGCCTTGCCCGGCTCTACGCGGAATCCGACATCATTTCCCTCCACTGTCCCATGAACCCGGACAGCGCCGGTATGATCAACCGGGACACCCTGGCCGCCATGAAGGACGGCGTCATTCTGATCAACAGCTCCCGCGGCGGTCTGATCGTGGAGGAGGACGTGGCCGCGGCCCTGCGGAGCGGCAAGCTGCGGGCGCTGGGCCAGGACGCCTTCTCCGTGGAGCCCATCACGCCGGATAATCCGCTGCTGACTGCGCCCAATACCTTCCTCACCCCCCATATGGGCTGGGCGCCCCGGGAGACCAGAGCCCGGCTGATCGAGTTGGTGGCGGAGAACGTCCGCAGTTTCCAGGCAGGCAAACCGCAGAACGTGGTCAACGGTGTGGGCTGAGAGCCCACACCGCTGCCAGAGCCGCAGACGTTGTATTTTTTTGTTGTAATAACATACTATTATAGTAGGTAAATGCTGAAGGAGGAAGCACCATGTCCACCACGAACCATGAGGAAGCCCGTGGGCCGGAGAAGCCCGGCTCCGCGCTGATCCGAAAAATCGCGGAAGATCTGGAGGAGATCCGGGTCCCCACCGGCCGGGACTGCGTGGGCCTGCGGGCCCGGGCGGAGCGTATGACCGACCTGCTGATCGACGCTATGTTCCCCTGTCACGCCGACGTGGCGGACGTGGACGCCGCAGAGCGGCTGGAGCTGGCCGCCGCCCTGCTGGACGTCTGCCTGCGTCAGGTGGAGATCCCGGATCCGGACGCGGTCACAGACGCCCTGTTCCGCGCCCTGCCCGACCTGCGCCGGCAGCTGGGCACCGACCTGGAGGCGGCCTATCGGGGCGACCCGGCGGCAGCCAGCCTGGATGAGATCCTGCTCTGCTATCCTGCATTCCGGGCCATCGCCACCTATCGCCTGGCCCATATCCTCTATCAGAAGCGCGTCCCGCTGCTGCCCCGGATCATGTCGGAGTACGCCCACCGGCGCACCGGCATTGATATTCACCCCGGCGCGACCATCGGCGACTATTTCTTCATCGACCACGGAACCGGCGTGGTGATCGGCGAGACCTCCACCATCGGCCGGGACGTGAAGCTCTATCAGCACGTCACCATCGGCGCCAAGAGCTTCGAAGTGGGGCCGGACGGCGCCCTGGTCAAGGGCGTCAAGCGGCACCCCGATATCGGCGACCGAGTGGTCATCTACGCCGGGGCGACGATCCTGGGGGGCGATACGCAGATCGGCGACGACTGCACCATCGGCGGCTCCGTCTGGCTCACCCACTCCGTCCCCGCCGGCACCCTGGTCCTGTCCCGCCCCGCAATCACCACCGAGTCCGGCCAAACAGAAGGGGAGAAGTGACCGCCTGCCACCCCCTGTAGGGGCGCACAGTGTGCGCCCGCCCCCTCGTAGGGACGACACTCTGCCGTCCGCATCCCCGCAGCGGCCACCCACCCCCGCCGTAGGGGCGGCTCTTACCCCACGAGGGGTGAGCCGCCCGGTTTGCGAAGCAAACAATCGCCCGACGGGCGATCCAACCAGGGGCGTTGTTCGAACCCGCCCGCATCGTCGGAACGCTCGGGGAGTCGGGGACGCCGCCCCCTACGCGGGGAACACCGTTCCATATCGTAGCGCGGGCTATTAGCCCGCATACCCATGTCCGTTGTTCGAACCAGGTCGCGGCGTCGGAACCCGGCAGGATTTGCCTCCGG
>JAEEGI010001089.1_pt1 | contig 68997 bp, 65 predicted proteins | sample 8958751 | NCBI WGS metagenome assembly JAEEGI01 (sample SAMN16246545, study PRJNA631951) | gut metagenome | biome: gut microbiome; feature: rumen; material: KS-attached | host: Bos | place: Iran: Karaj | collected 2018-10
GTAATGGCAATACTCCAGGCGGATGTTACTATCTAAACTATAAAATCAATAATCATTCAGATGTCACAAACGCATATGCTAGGAAAAAGCTCGGAGCCTACCCAAACAACTTCATTTATTCTGGCAACGTTTACGGCGGCTCGGTGAACTATCGTGGCTCCGTCGGCTACTATTGGCCCTCTACGGCGTACTCTAGCGCCAACGCCTACAGCCTGCTCTTCAACAGTAGCGGCGTCATCCCAGGCATAAACAGCGGCCTCAAGTACTACGGTTGGCCTGTCCGCTGCGCTGTCTCTAGTGCTTAGGAGTGGTAGTTCGTGCCGTTCTAGCCCTAGAAACGCTCAGGGGTTCGTCCAAGCGAACTAATGAAATGAATTTCTTGAATTCTCAAAAACCTTATGGTAATATTAGAATATAAAACAAAAGGATATCGATATGCCAGATGATAATACTAAACCTACACCCGTAAATCCACCAGCGAATGATAGCGCTGCGGCTCCTTCCGCAGTCCCTAGCGCCTCGCCATCAGAAATTCCCGCCATTCCTCCTACCCCAACAGCTCCCGATCCAGCAATAGCAGACTCTGCCGAGGCCGAGGATATCAAATCTAAAGTTACTCACGCCATCGCCGATTCGCAAAACGTCTTAGTGGCTCTCTCCAGCGACCCATCGGTAGACGAAATGGCAGCCGCTATCGGCCTGTCACTATATCTTGATCGTTTAGGCAAGCGCGCTACGGCCATTTATTCCGGCTCTACTCCTAACGCCCTAGAATTCTTAAAGCCAGAGGATACCTTTGAGCCGTCTGCAGACACTCTGCAGGATTTTGTTGTAGCTTTAAATAAAGAAAAAGCCGACCACGTGCGTTGCAAGGTCGACGGCGACTTTGTTAAGCTATTTATCACCCCGTATCGCGCTAGGGTTTCCGAAGACGATTTAGAGTTTTCCTACGGTGATTATAACGTTGATCTAGTGTTAGCTCTTGATGTGGCTAACGGTATCGACCTTGACTCGGCTCTCCGTGAACACGGCCGCATCATGCATGATGCTTCAATTATTAATATTACCACTGGCAATCCTGGCAAATTTGGCGAAATCGAGTGGAGCGATAAGGGCGCTAGCTCGGTCTCCGAAATGCTTGCCGATTTGATCATTACTATGAACGTAAAAGAAAAACTCTCCGGAGAAGAAGCCACGGCATTTTTGACCGGTATAGTTGCTGCTACGGACCGTTTTTCTACTGCCGCTACCACTTCTAAAACGATGAACGTCGCCTCTAAACTAATGGAGCTAGGCGCAAATCAACAATTGATCTCTCAAAACATCACCGATGATATCGAGAACGAAATGTTTGGCGTTCTTCCAACATTAAAGCCAAAAGAAGAAAAAGATAGCCTAACAAATATCGATATTGACCACGAAAATGATGATGAGCCATCCGACAAGAGTAAGCCCGAATCAGCCGATAGCGACAAAAAAGACGATTCTTCTAAAACCGAGTCATCTGCTTCGCCAGAATCCACATCATCCGATGATGGTCCCATGAGCCAAGAAAGTAGCCTGCTGGCCGATCTTCAACAAGCAGCGGCAAGCTTGGCGCAGGCCGGAGACGAGACGATTCCTGCTCCAGAATCCGAGCCTATCAAGATAGACAGTTCAAAACCTACAGAGGATCCGTTTGCGCCTATTGACGAAGAAACTCCAACAGTAACTTTAGGGAAAGAAGCCTTTGAAGAAAAAGAATCCGATAAACGTGATTATAATAAAATGATGGACGAGGCTCTAGATAATACTGGTGTTACTCCAGTTACGGATGCTACCTCTACTACGGATACCGCTCCAGCTATGGATGTCGCTCTAGCTATGGATGTCGCTCCTGCCACAGATGCTGCTCAGCCAGTCACGCCTGGACTAACCAATCCCGCCGCAATGAGTGCACCAGATGTGCCATCCGCCCCAGAAATAAATGGAGTCCCAGAGATTGATTACGCTCCCGTTTCGAGTTCGCCGGTAACTCCTCCGGATTCGCCAATTTTGCCACCGCCGCCAGCCCCACCTATTGATGAAAATATGTTTACCCCAATGGAGGAACCTATTAGTCCTGCATCAATCCCATCGATAGATAACCAGCCCGATGCCAATCCGGTATCATCATCGCCGATCATCGATCAGCCTAAAGCCACATCGGAGCCAGAAGTGCCTACTACTCCATCCCTTGGCGCTCAACCTGCCATGCAAGATCAAATCTATAATGCTCAAGCTAATGACCCTGGCGCCTTTAAAATCCCAGGACTTTAGTCTTGATTTTCTCTAAAAAGTAAAGTATAATATAAAAAGAGTGGATTCGTAGCTCAGTTGGTTAGAGCGCTGCCCTGTCACGGCAGAGGTCGCGAGTTCGAGTCTCGTCGGATCCGCCACTAGAAATTCGCACCGTAAATATAGGGCGAATTTTTTGTTTTTTCGCACGTATGGTATAATGAGCTTATGGTAAAAAAAGGCGATACTCTAGTAGAAGTAACCCTAGCGGTTGGTATTTTTTCTATGATCGCCATCGCCATAGTTGCAGTAATGAGTAACGGCGTCGCTAGTGCCCAAACGGCCCTTGAGACAACTCTAACCAGGGAAGAGATTGATACTCAGGCCGAGGCTATACGTTTTATCCATTCTTCCTATATCGCTAACGTTAATCAAAAAGAGAATCCGTATGCAGAACTATGGAATGCAATAGTAGATAAAGCCAAAACGTTCGAGCTAGCCCCCGAAGATTCAGAAATCCAATCAGTAGTACAATTCAACCCGTCCAGTTGTGAAGATTTATATAATCCTACCACCAGTCAAACTATTGGCCATGCCTTTATTATTAACCCTCGAAAACTGGCGAGCCTCAATGACCCTAGCAAGGTGGTTATTAGCCAAAGCCAAGACTCAAACATGTTTAGGCCAGCCTCAACCTATCCACGCTTAGTGTATACCGACAAAACCAATGATGGAGAAGGACTACTAGAAAGAAAGGAAGAACTCTTTAGTGTAGAAGGAATCTACGTAATCGCCGTAAAGGATAATAATACAACTGCGATTGGCAACGATAAAAGTTCTGCCTTCTACGATTTTTATATTCGTACTTGCTGGTATGGCAACAAATCTAGCGATGCGTCCACTATCTCAACCGTAATGCGTCTATACGACCCAAATATAGTATCTGATAATTCTAATTAGTATCAGAGTGGAATTTTTCGTGAATCTCGCGCAGATGTTTATCTGTTACATGGGTATATATCTGAGTAGTAGAAATATCGGCATGCCCGAGCATGGATTGTACCGACCTAATGTCTGCCCCATTCATTAGTAAATCTGTGGCAAAAGAATGTCTAAGCGTATGAGGCGAAACGTGCTTAGTGATTCCAGCTAGTCTTGCGTATTTTTCGACAACCCTTTCAACCGACCTTGCGGTCATCCGGCGAAAATTACCAGAAGTATCTACGGCTTGTTGATTTCTAGAATTATTAAGAAAGAGCGCCGGCAAAAAATCCGTACGGGCATCAAGATAGTCTTGCACTCTATCGGCGCAGGCTTTACTGATAAAAATCGGCCGGTCTTTGCTGCCCTTACCCCGCACCACAAACTCGCGTTTTTTTAGATTGATTGAATCACGGTTAAGTCCAACTAGCTCGGAAACCCTTAACCCTCCAGAATAGAGTAACTCAATTATTGCCCTATCCCTTAATCCTGATTCTGTAGATAAATCAATTTGTGTTAATATGTCCTCCACTTCGTCAAAATGTAAAAACGTGACCTGTTTGCGATGCACGTGTGGCAAATCAACTAGGGAAGGATCGAGCGATTTGATATCGCGCCTTGCCAAATACTTCAAAAATCCCCTTAAGGCAATCAGGTGATACGCTTGAGTAATTGTTTTTAAATCATCTTTGCCATTTTCTGAGCCATAACGATTTAACTTGATGCGGTATTTTCTAAGAAGCTCTTTAGTAATGTCGCTAGGTTTTAGCTCATCCTTACCAGTTATTTCAAGTGCAATCTCAACAAACCTTTCAAGATAAAGCCTATAGTTTTCAACCGTTTTCTTGCTACGCCCAGACTCTACTTCTAGGTGTTCCAAAAAATCATTTATTAAATCATAAATATCCATGTGATTATTTGCAGAGCCTGTAGGCATCACGTATAATCATGATTTCTTCATTAGTTGGTTCAACGTAAACTGGTATTGTCGAATCTTCTGCAGTAATAATTCCACTGGTTATTTCTTTAAAGCTTGCGATTGCGTCATTTACTTCGCGGTTAATTTTGATTCCTAGCGGAGCCAAACCTTCGATAATTGACTCGCGAGTTTCGGATCCATTTTCAAGCACACCTGCGGTAAACACGATAGCATCCACCTTGCCGTTTAGCTCTAGGTAGTACTCTGCGATATAACGATCAATGCGGTCAACGTACATATCGAGCGCTAGTCTTGCATTTTCGTCTCCTTCCGCAATGGCTTTTTCTACGTCACGGTTATCATTAAATCCGCAAATTCCTAGTAGGCCAGATTTTTTGTTCAAAGCTTCGTCTATTTCGGCGTACGTCATGCCCGATTCATCAATCATGTATTTTATAATTGACGGATCAATCGAGCCGGATCTAGTTCCCATCATTAATCCATCAAGAGGCGTTAGACCCATTGTGGTGTCAAAACTTTTTCCATCTTTAACGGCCGTAATACTAGCTCCCGAACCAACATGGCAAACAATTAAATTAATCTTTTCTTTACCAAGCTTTTTTTGCATTACCTCGGTAATGTATTTGTGACTCGTTCCATGGAAGCCATATTTTCTGACGCCGAATTTTTCGTACCATTCCATTGGCACGGGATACATGTACTGGACCTTTGGGATTGTTTGGTGAAATGCAGTATCAAACACTGCAATTTGAGCAGCATTAGGCAAAGCTTTTTGCATTGCTTTTATCCCAGCGATATTGCCAGGATGATGGAGTGGCCCAAGCTTAGTAAGATCTTTTATATCTTTTAAAACTTGCTCATCGATTATTACTGATTTTGCATACTTCTCGCCACCATGCAAAACTCTATGCCCAACGCCATGTATCTCTTCTAGGCTCTTAACTGCCCCATAATTAATCAACTCCTCAAGCATAACCTTTGCCGCTTCTGCGTGATTTTTAATCGGCTTAGCAGTTTCGGTCTTTTTGCCTTCATATTTAATAGTGTAAAAACTATCACTAGCTCCAATTTTTTCTACATAACCACCAATGATGGATATTTCTGCGGGCATTTCGTATAGTTGGAATTTTAAAGATGATGAGCCAGCATTAACGCATAATATTTTCATTTTTTCTCTCCATTATTTTCGTTAATTATACCACGAAATTGACGCCAGGCTTTTTATAATACCTTTTTTAAAAACTCCCGTACTCTAGGAGTTTTAGGATGATTAAAGAATTCGTTTGGTGCACCTTCTTCAATAATCTTACCTTTGTCAATAAAAACGATTCTAGTTGCAATTTCTTTAGCAAAACTCATTTCGTGCGTAACTATCATAATCGTCATGCCGCGGTCTGCGAGTTCGCGAATTAGGCTAAGAACGTCCCCAATAGATTCTGGATCTAGCGCAGAAGTAGGTTCGTCAAACAGCAAAACCTCTGGAGACATCATCATCGCGCGGATAATTGCTACGCGCTGCTTTTGTCCGCCCGAAAGCGAAGCTGGATAGGCCTCTGCCTTAGAAGACAAACCAATATGTTTTAAAAGCTCTAGTGCTCGCTTTCTAGCCTCATCTTTTTTCATCACCTTTAGTTTTACTGGCGCTAGTATTAAATTTTCCATCACCGTCATATTAGAAATCAAGTTAAAATGTTGGAATACCATACCGATATTTCGGCGAATTTTGCGAATGTTTTTACTGGTCACGAGTTCGCCATCAAGATAGATTTCTCCAGCCGTAGGCTCCTCCATCCAGTTGATGCATCTTAAAAAAGTCGATTTTCCTGACCCAGACGGCCCCAGCACTACCACTCGTTCGCCTTCTAGTAATCTAAAATTAATGCCATTTATTACTTTGTTCTTACCGAATGATTTGTGTAGATTTTTAATAACAAGCTCAGTATTTTCTTCCATTATTCCTCCGTCCTTAAGTCGCTTTTTCTAAGGTTCTTTTCAATCCGTTTTACGATAAAAGTAATAAGGTAGATAGTCCCAAGATAGAACAGTGCCGCCGTAACCATCGGCACCAAGTAGCTTGCCATATTTTGGCCAGACCCAATATCCTTTGCGGCCATGTTTAAATCATACATGCCTACCATACTTACTATCGCTGTTTCTTTGATCACTGTAATAATTTCGTTACCGAGTGCTGGAATAATGTTTTTAATGGCTTGCGGCGCTACAATCTTAAAGAAAATCGTGCGATTAGATAATCCTAGCGCCAGTCCTGCCTCGGTTTGGCCCTTATCGACCGACAAAATTCCACCCCTAACCACTTCTGACGTGTATGCGGCCGAATTTAGGCCAAAGGCGATGATAGCTATAATAATGCTAGGAAATCCTTTTATCGCAAAAATCACAAAGAACATGATAAAAAGCTGTAAAGCCATCGGCGTCCCCCGTATTACCGTGGTGTAAATTTTGCAAATAAACTTTGGTACCACCATCCATTTAGTTGGCTTTGCGACATCGATTAGAGCTATCAACGTCCCGAGCGCCACCCCAATTAAGATAGCAAAATAGGAAATCTGAATTGTTAGCAAAAACCCATGTAGCAGGGAATCAATGTATTCTGGCGTACTAAATAATTCGCCTATCTTGCTAAAAAAATCACTCATCGTAAAGCCCCATATATTTTAAAACTAATTTATCGATCTCGCTTTGGCCGCCCGCATCTTTTGTTAGCATTTCGCCTAGAACTTCATTAAACGCTTCAAGAAGCTCTCCGCGCGATCTATTTACAGCAATCGCATAGGATTCCTCTACTGGATAATCTTCTTCTCTTGTGGCACCGGAGTAATATAAGGGCAGAGCATCAAGTTCAGGATTCTTCTCTATTATAAATTTCGCCGCTAGCTCATCCGCAATAGCGTAGTCAACAATATGCGAATTGATAGCGTCTGCGGCTAGCTGATGCGAATCGATACCTTTAATCTTGGTATCCGTGCCAGACAAAACACCATTTTTAATTTCATCGTCAACAAAAATGTATCCCGTGCTACCGATTTGTGACCCAAGCGTATAATCCGCCAACGCCTCCCATACTACATGATCGTCTCGTAAGGTAGGCGGAAAATTGCGATTAAAAATTACGTATTGTACAGACGTATAGTAGGGAATCGTAAAGCTAACTTTTTCCTCGCGCGCCGGCGTGATAGTCAACCCAGCGGCCCCCGCATCGGCAATTCTTCCGGCTTCGACGTTATCAATTATAACGTCAAATTCCACATTTTTAACCTGAATCGTTTTGTTTAGTTTTTTGGCTACGCGGTCGATAATATCTATGTCTACCCCCACAATCTTGCGGTTTTCATAAAACTCAAAAGGAGCAAAAAACGCATTAGTTTCTACTACGTAGTCAGAGTCTTTATCGCCCTGAATAGAGAAAAACACACTAGCCCCCATCCCAACCGTCACAAAAACAAATAGTATGATGCCAAGCGTGCTTTTAACCTTATGCATAATGTAATTATATATTATTTTCTTAGCTTGGTCTATAAAAAACTAAGGGATATGATAAAATATAGCCATGGCAATAGAGAGGTTAGTAGAGCCCACGGCGGCAGAAAATGATTCCGAAGAAGAAATGATAGAGATTTCTCTTCGCCCCACCTCCTTTAATGAATATATCGGGCAGGAACATCTCAAAAATAATATCAAATTAGCTATTGATGCAGTAAAAAAGCGTAACGATGGCGCCACTCTTGATCACGTTCTGCTTTATGGCCCACCAGGATTAGGAAAAACCACAATGGCTGGCGTAATTGCACACGAACTCGGTGCCTCGCTTAGGGTTACTAGCGGTCCAGCAATCGAAAGAGCCGGCGACCTGGCTTCTATTCTCACCAACTTAAAAGATGGCGACGTATTATTCATAGACGAAATTCACCGTTTGCGCAGGGCGGTAGAGGAAATCCTCTATTCGGCCATGGAGGATTACAAACTAGACATTGTTATCGGTAAAGGTCCAGCGGCACGCAGTGTACGGCTAGATTTACCTAGGTTTACTGTTATTGGTGCAACTACCCGTACTGGTTCGCTAGCTGGGCCACTACGGGATCGTTTTGGTATTATTCACCGGCTAGAATACTACAAAGAGCCAGAGATTGAGCAAATTATTAATCGTACTGCAGGAATTTTAAATACCAAAATACTGCCTGAGGCCACGGGACTTCTTGCAACACGCTCCCGTTTGACGCCTAGAATCGCCAATCGCCTCTTTAAACGCGTTAGAGATTTTGCGGATGTAAATGGTGATGGCATAGTGGATCGGGAAATCGCTACGCGCTCGCTTAAATTAATGGAAATAGATGAGCTAGGTCTTGACCCGGCAGATCGCAACATGTTAGAGCTAATGTATAGTAATTATGGCGATAGGCCAGTAGGATTAACCACGATTGCGGCGCTCACTGGCGACGAAGCCTCAACGATCGAGGATTATTATGAGCCGTATCTGTTGCAGATGGGGTTAATCGCACGCACGTCACGGGGGCGCGTAGTCACAGAAAAGGGAAAGACACACTTGAAAAATTATAAAAATAAGTTATAATTGCCTTGAAGGAGCGATATGGACGAAAATTTAGTAAAAATCCGTCACGAAAGAAGTAAAAAAGACTTCCCGGGTGTGAGTTTCCGCGACGACGAATACGTAGAATATGCCTTTACCAGGGCCAAAGTATGCCTTTTGGGCATCCTTACAGCAACCTTTTGCGGATTAATTATTATCCTCTTAGCGTTTTTATTTACGCTTCTCGCTCAAAATCAAATAGACGAGATGGGAAGGCGCTTCCTCTTTATAATCTTATTTGCCCTTCTAGCATCGGCTATTATCATTTGCTTGGTTTCCATTAGAATTCACAATGGAAACCGTCTTTTTGTCACGAACCGACGCGTAATCCAGTTAGTAATGAATACATTGGTGTCAAGCTCTATAAACGTAATTGACTTGTCTTCGGTTGAAGACGCAAGCTTTAGGCAGGACACAATTTTACAAAGAATGTTTCACTATGGCACGTTACGCCTTGCTACAGTCGGCGACGAAACTACCTATACATTTAAATACTCAAATATCTCTCCAGAAGAACTAAAAGGCGTATCCAAACTAATCTCAGCCGCAAAAAAGAACAAATAAATTTATAGCACTAATGGCGACTATATTTTATATAAGTATCCTCTTTTTCAAGGTCTGATTTTAAAACATATTCTTTACATTTGCCGTTATTGCAATTAGCAGCTTCGTAATGATAAGAGCTATGAGGGTCGCCTAAATTATATCCAGACGGGTCAGTCCAAAGGGCCGGGTCGATTACGGTGATATTTTGCTCCGAAATCGACTCGGGATAATAACCATTTTGAGAATAAAAACTTTCCTCGAGTGCATAATACATAGCATTGATGGCGATTTTGCGATCTTCGTCTCGCTCCATTGCATCAATGTTAGATTTTTGAACCAAAAATAGTATCAGTAAAAGCCCAGCAAAAACTGCAACGATGCTAATTTCTAAAATTGTAAAACCTTGTTTTTTCATAACTAAATTATAACACAAAAGAATCGCCCGGGCTTTTGGCCCGGGCGAAAGGGGGGGCTAGTTGTCCGAGGCGTAGGTCGACTTGTACTCGTCGACAACATCCTGCCCGTAGTTGTCGGCGAGCTTGGGCCCGATGTCCATCCAGCCAAAATGTGAATCTGGATAGTACTCTGCAAAGAACTTGTTGACCTGCCCGGCTCCCTGAACCATCAGGCGGCAAGTTCCCCAGAAGAAGATTATCTTCCCTGCTGAACCATCCAGCTGTACGAGCTTCGTCAGCTCGGTGACGCTAGCCTCAATGTACTCTGGCACGCTAAGCCTGGAGGTGTGATCGCGGAGGTATTCGAGCTTGAACTTAAGCTCGATTTTCAGGCTCTGGTCCCAGAAGCTCGCCACCATCATACCGATAGCGGTGCCACTCGGCCCGCCTCCGATGTCGTAACGTCTTATCTCGCCCACACTGACTCCTTCCAAAGTTCTACCTTGGTGTATCATTTAACACACCTTTAACCGGTCAATAGCAATATAATAACATACCGAGTTGAATAAGTCAAGTAAAAGGATTATTAAGACAAAAAAGCCCGGCCGGAGCCAGGCTTCTCGAGTTCGTCGCGCTTTGCGACTAGCTAGAAAGGATGACGATCTCAGCGAGTTTATCGACATGAAGCAAAGTCATATCAAAGATGGGTTTTCCAATCTTGGAGGAGTTGATAAACCCATCCAGTCCAACGCTAAACAGGACGATGGCATCAGGTTTCATCCCGCAAAATGAAAAACCTTCTATAAAGCTCACGATGGACTTCTGTAAGGTTGAGGTTACAGTACCACCCTGAATCGTCGAGATGATTGCCCGATTGATGGCATCAATCTCATCTGGGTGGTTCCGAAGGCCCATCACTTGGATGCCGTGTCGGCCAGAGAAAAAGTTAGTCATATATCCCTCCGTCATGACACGCCTACTCCCAAGTAACAGGATACGCCTAAAGTTACTCTCTTTCAGTTTCTCGGCGACAAGATCACCTGGATGAAGAAAACGTGGATACTCTCGACTACGGTGTCGATAGTTATCGACTGCCCATTTAACATCCTTAGCATCCCGATACATACCCGGATCGGAAAAAGTGACGTAGTCGCACCCACTCATCATGAGATTGCAGGCCTGGACGGAAAGAGCGTTTCTTCTAAGACTGGCATCCTCAAAATCGTAGTAGTTTTCAACATCGACCCCTACAATCTTAGCACCGCCTATATCGGCGTACGCATCGCAGGAAGGTTGCTGATCGTATGAATCTACGATCGCAACATCTGCGCTCCTACCTGTCGACCAGAAGACTGTCCGCTTGATCAGGCCGCAATACGGTTCGCACGATCCACTACCCTTCGTCCCGATAATTCCGACTCGGCTCATTTTTTGCACACCTTTCTAATCTGAATGTACCAACCAATTATTAGACTTTAGTAGCCCACCAAATACTAGTACTGATGGTTTTACAGACACTATAGCACTTTTTAATAGATGTGGCAATTATGATGCTTACACGGCCTGTTCGCGTGGTTCCTAATCAAAAAAGGCTCACTGGAGCCAATTCTTGGTGGTACCGGGTGGTCTTGAACCACCGCACCGAAGGTTCGCGTGGTTCCTAGTCAAAAAAGGCTCATTGGAGCCAATTCTTGGTGGTACCGGGTGGTCTTGAACCACCGACCTTGGGCTTATGAGTCCCACGCTCTAACCAGCTGAGCTACGGTACCATGCGTAACATTATATCACATATTTTATTGTTTTTGCGAGTAAAGAGAAAAAACGATTTCTTGAGGCATAAAAAGCTAGAATAATCACAACGCATTTTTATCCTGCTTGTGCTATAATAAAAACATGCGAGAGTGGAGAGTTAAGTTGTTATTCTTGGTGGCTTTTTTCTCTATTGTGCTGACTAGTCTAGCTGGCGGCAAAGCTTTTGCTGAGGGGGATATTAGTATCTCGATTTCTAGCGACTCAGTTAATTTTAATCTCCTTCCAGGAGCATTTGGGGCGGAATCACAAACAATCACAGCTTCTACCGAGAACATTGCCGGTTACACAATTAGGATGCGCACTACCGGGCCAAGCAGTGCCTTAATTAACACCGTGGATAGTGAATATACTGTTCAGACCTTTGAACTACCAACCGGCTCGGAAAGCATTCCTGTTGGAGAACTTGGCTACGGATACGGCTATAGCATAGATGGTGGAGCAAACTATTTGCCAGTTTCGGAGCCATCCGTGCGCGGAACGACCATTTTTAAAACTACGGCGCCCGGTGATTATACTCACAATCTGACCTTTGGAGTAAAAGTCCCGACAGATGCAAAAACGGGAGTTTACACGAATACTTTCGTCATTGAGGCGGTGGTGAATCTGGAGCCCTGTGCCCCAGAAAGCATTTGTTATTATGGCAACGGCGACGACGGAACAGGCGAAATGGAAGACCAGCTTGTAGGCTCAAATAGTAATCCTACCCTAATACCAAGCAATTTTTCCCGTCCCGGGTACGGATTTGCAGGCTGGAACACCGAGATTGATGGTACGGGAACTAGCTACGGTCCAAGTCAGGCGATTCAAGTCGGCGACTTAGCTACCGAAGGTCTCCAACTTTACGCAATGTGGGTTAAGTCGGCTGGAAATTTGCAAAATTGGCAAGGTTGCAATGCGATGAACGGGAGCGAAATTACGGCACTAACAGACACTCGCGACGGCAGCACTTACGCCATAGCAAAATATGCAGACGGCAAATGCTGGATGATGGAAAACTTACGCCTTGATCTATCGGACGAAGATGTGGAAATAACCAGCAGCAATACCAATAAGCCAACTAGTGACTTTATGGATGCCGCCAATGCGCATCCAGTATCATCAAACAACTTTTGTACGGCCACCAATGCCGATTGTACAGATAGAGTTCTTTATAATACCAACAACATGAATCGTAACCTAACGCCATCATATAGCGCAAATGATTCCAGCAGCTCATGGTATTCTTATGGCGGTTATTATAATTATTATACCGCCACCGCAGGGAATAGCGGGTATGGTTTTAAGACAAGGGGCGCTCCTGCAAACGGCGACATCTGCCCAGCGGGGTGGAAACTGCCCACTGGCGCCAGTCGAAACGACGACCTTGCAAAGCTCGACATTGCCTATGGCGGCAACGGCGCTTCTCATGAAACAGACCCCGATGGCACCATTGGCTCAAAGAGATGGCGAGCCTTCCCACTAAACTTTATATATAGCGGTGAACAAAAAGGCTCAGCAGGTTACAATAGGGGTATTTCGACCGGTATGAATACTGCTACTAATTACAGTGCAACTTCATCTTACAATTTATGGCTAAGAGCTACGGCTATAAACATCATAAACAATACTACCGGTAAAGCACGCGGACAAACCGTTCGTTGTATCGTAAAAGAACCCTATAGCGCTGTTGGTAATATCCATTATGAAAGTAATGGTGGGGCGGGTACAATGACAGATGCAACAAACGTAAATTTTGCTACAGCAACCGCCGCAAATAATCAGTTTACTAGAGCTTATCACGAATTTATAGGTTGGAATACAAGCGCGAACGGCAAAGGCGTTACGGTTTTGGAGGGTAGCGCGGTAGATGGAGCAGCTATGCATCTAGATTTAACTGATGGCGACACTCTAACGCTTTATGCAATATGGCAACCATATTATAGCGTGGTATATGATGGCAACGGCGCGGACGCCGGTTCGATGGCGAGCATTACGCATCAGCACGTGGTTGATGGGACGAACTTAGTGTCAACGAATTATTCAAAAATTGGGTATGGCTTTGCTGGGTGGAGTACGGATGCTACCGCTGGAACAAAACTGCAAAACCATGAAACCGTAACAATATACGGGCCAAATCAGTATGCAAAAGCCGATAGCACATTTCTGGCAAATGTAGACGCAAACAACCAGATTACGCTTTATGCGGTCTGGTTGCCATCGGATACGAATGATACCATGCAAACCTTTAGCGGTACTAGATGTAGTGCAATGAGCGTGGGCGAGGCGTTAGCGCTCACCGACGAACGCGATTCAAATACTTATACTGTAACTAAGCTTGCGGATGGGCACTGCTGGATGACAGAAAATCTCAGACTAAAACCATCTGCAGTTACATTTACGCCAGCTAACACCAACAATCCGACCACTGCATTTATTAATGATGCGCCATTATCGCAAGATAGCACAACGCTTTGTAATGACGATGATAGTGCGTGTATCGATACGATTAGATTTAACGCAAACAATATTAATAGAAACCTAACCGCCTCCCCTAATTCTAATGACGATTCTAGCTCATGGTATGGCTACGGCGTAATGTATAGCTGGTACGCCGCTACAGCAGGACGAGGAGACTACGCGATGGCGAGCGGAAATGTGACCGGCGACATCTGTCCGGCCGGATGGCGTTTGCCAACTGGAGGCGAAAACGGCGAATTCGTGGATCTAGTAAACCTCATGACTGGTAATAATGATTCGGCAACCAATAATAATATGCTAAAATTCCCCAACAACTTCACCTATTCCGGTGATTATAATCACAATATTAGCGGTGGTCGCGGTAGCTACGGAAGGTTCTGGAGCGCAACGCCTAACGGCCAGATTAACGCTTATCGTCTCGGCGTAGCAGCATCACACGGCGTAACTCCAGCCAATTCGTGGAACAAGTGGGACGCATTTGCTGTAAGATGCATCGTGAAATAAGACTCCAGTATATTTCGAGAAGCTTCAATAACAAAAAATTGACGCGCCAAAGTATTCATTGTTTTAAAGTTTTATTATTTTTTTGGAATTATTGTGCTATACTTAACATAAGTAGAATGAGTTAGTGTATGAAATTATTAAATGCAATTATTGTTTCAGTGGTTTCAATTTCTTTATTGACCCCTTTGCGCGTAAGCGCTTTGACTTGTGGTGCGAATGCAATTTGTCCTACTTCAATTGAATACGTCGAAAAATCCGCAAATACCGAAGTATTGACCGACGCATCAATCAACAATGGTAAAATAAATATCGATATCAAGATGCTAGAACTTGGCGACTACATAAAATATAAACTTATATTAGAGAACACATCAGAGGATGAATACAGGTTAGAAGACGCATCTTTTGATAATGACAAAGCTATCGTGTATTCTGCTACATTTATTGATAATAAGGACACCATTGCTCCAGGTGACAGCAAGGAAGCAATTCTTACAATAGAGTATAAGAATTCAATCAAAGATGCCGATTATGTGGACGATACCTATGTCGGCAATATTGATGCTACACTATTATTGACTAAAATTTCTGTACCAACTCCCGATGCATCTGACGCCCCATCAATTATTCCACCAAATTCAGGTGCTTCGAATGATTCGTCAACCGCTACATCGAATTCAGACGCTTCGAGTAGTTTTCCAATTGTTTTCATGACTTTTGCTATAATTGCTACCTCTATAATTTATGTTTTTTATCATAAATTTGGCCGAATTCGCCTAGTGATCATAGCTACTCTTTTTATTGGCGTCCTCGCTTCATTTGATGCATTTGCTACTGAAACTTGTGCAATTAAAATTGAATCGAAAGTTACAATACCAAGATACGAAGGACGCGAAATATATAAAGTTGTAACTGAAAAGATGATTAGCGACGATGAGAGTAGCGAGTTTGTAGAACCGACTACTGGTGTGAATTTTCTGGAGCCATCCAGCAATACAAATGGGAAAGGTGTTTATGTTTTTTCACCAACTAAAAATAATGATGTTCCGATTTACTACTATCGTGGCGCAGTTAACAATAATAATCTGATTTTTGCGGATTTTTGTTGGAAAGTATTTAGGACAACCGAAACCGAAGGTCTCAAAATGATCTATAATGGTATCCCAACTAACGGTCAGTGTCTTGCCGATGGTAATGACACTATGGTAGCGACAGGTGTAAAATATAACTCCTCCGCAAGCAACCTTAGCTACTTTGGATATAGCTATGCCTCGAACGGCCACGCGCTTAGCTATATGACTAACTCTAAAATAGCCAATGGCATGGTGTTCGCAAATGATGTTTCGTATATTGACGGCCACTATACTTTAAGCGGCGATCAGTATATTAAGGATAGCAACTTTACGACTGATCGAGATTTAGTTTTGAAGACTCATCATTATACTTGTTTAAAGGTCAGTGGCACAGAATGTGAAACGGTTAGATATGTTTATATGACTAGAAGCAGTGTCATGTTCTACGTTACGCTAAAAAATGGCGAAAAAATTGAAGATGCAATAAGAAATGACATTACCAATGAGGCTAATACTAATAAATCAATTGTTCGTGCGACTGTAGACAATTGGTATCGAGATAATATGACAGCATACACGGATAGTCTTGAGGATGCCGTATGGTGTAATGACCGTAGTTTATACGATGTTGGCGGATGGGATAAAAACAATGACGTATTCGAAATCACGGGAGAGCAAGACGGGAAAATGATTTTTAATACCAATTATCGTGTTTTTATTTCCGGTAAACCCGAGATTGGTTGCGCAAGTAAAAATGATGCATTTACGGTTAGCGAAGAAAACGGCAATGGTAATCTAGAATATCCAGTTGGCCTTATGACACTAGATGAAGCAGTTTTGGCCGGTTATAATTGGTATAAATATGGTAGCATCTCCGACAATTATCTCAATAATGGCAAGGGTTGGTGGCTAATGTCTCCATCCCTTGTAAGTGCAAATAGTATTTATGTTGGTGTGGCCTACTCTGTAGTGGACAATGTTTCGCCAGTTTATGTTAGTAATGGGCTTGGTGGCGTACGGCCAACAATATCGCTTAAAGGACGGTTCAGAATCCTAAGTGGCGATGGTTCGGGTGATAAACCATTTGTTTTGGAGAATTAAAAAGGACAATAGAATCTTCAATTAATTTGGTACACCCTAGTGAAAGAAGTTGCAACTATGCTGAAGGCAGATTTGATGAATAACGATTATGATATTATTCTATTTTTGTGAAGATATTTTTTGCTTCTTCAAATATGATATCGTGAGAATTTGATATTTTTATTAATGAACCGTCGCATTGGGCGCTAACTGCTGTCCCGGCATCAAAAATCAAATTGTCTTCGGATTGTCTGCCTTTTATTTTTTTGTTTATAAATTCTAGGACCGTGTTGTATTCATTATTATTTAGCGTTTTTACAAGTTTTATATAGTTTTCGTTGCGAAGATAGGTTCTAGATGGCATTTTACAATTGAAAAGGTATTCATATAGCTTTTTGTCATCGGTGATTATTTTACCTCGAGTCCCATAATCTCCTTCTCCCCACCATTCACTAATGCCAAATAACAATTTTTGCTCAATTGGTCTCAGTTCTTCCTGTATTTTTTTTACTTCTTCTTCGGTGTAAGCTTCCATTTTTCTCCTACGTTGACTTTTTTGGTACACCGGATAGGATTCGAACCTACGACCCCTTGTTCCGAAGACAAGTGCTCTAATCCACTGAGCTACCGGTGCATATTATTATTTGACGAACACAATAAAAGCGATAATCTTGCTAATCATTTTAAGGGCCCGTATCGACATTATATCATATCTAGAGAGAAAATGTGCGCCCCGTAGAACCTAAGCTTTGCTATCAACTTTTATATCTAAGCAATACTTGCTCCAAAACGCCTAAAAACGTAATTTGGTACACCCGACCGGAATCGAACCGATATCGTTGGTTCCGGAAACCAATGTTCTATCCGTTGAACTACGGGTGCGCCAGGCATATTATACCACTTTTTTAGCCGTTTAAAAGCTTAAGCTAGGTTTAGGGGTTGAGTCGCAGAATGTCTTACGTTAAAAAAAATGCATGCTAAGGCGTCGCAAAATTAGTTTCCATCAATCATGGGCTTTTGTAGCGAGTTGCACAGGTGTGATAATAGGCGCTATTTTGATGTGTATTTTTAGATTTACCTTTTTCCATTCTTGGTGGTGGCTGGTTTTTGGATTAATCATTCTTTTTATATCGTTAATAAGGCCCAGACTATTATTCGTATTAACGGCCCTAATTGCTGGAATAATCCTGGCGTTTGCAAGAACTTCTCCAGAACTATACGAAAAAGATTACATTCGCCAATTCTATGATCAAACAGTAGAGGTCTCTGGAGTCGTGGAAGGTGACCCAGAAAAAGACGAAGGCGCTATAAAGTTTAAACTAAAAAATCTCAGATTTGGCGGGCCAGAATCTAAATTAAAAAACGGGGTTCTTTTTGTTTCTCTTCCGTCGCCACATAAAATTGAAAGAGGAGATGCCGTTTGGCTAAAAGGAAAACTATCCTCTGGGTTTGGATCTTACACGGGAAGTCTTTATCGCCCAGCGGTCATTAAATGGGAAAAACCAAACCCAGGCGATCTCTCGCTAAAATTACGAAATTGGCTAGCCGAAAGAATAGAAGCGGTAATCCCAAAACCAGAAGTGGGGCTTGGTTTATCATATTTACTAGGTATAAAAACAAACCTATCAAAAGAGCTAGAGGATAATCTACGAACCGCTAGTCTCATGCATGTCATAGTAACTAGTGGCACGCATCTTGGAATACTGGTTGGCGCAGTGCGTAAGGTTTTTGGCAAATTTTCGCGCTTTTTTAGTACGCTAGTTTCGTGTATTGTGACGGTATTCTTTATGTCTATGGTCGGATTTACCCCGTCAATCACAAGGGCCGGAATAATGGTACTTTTGATGCTCCTAGCCAGGTATAGTGGTCGCAAAATTAGTGTTTGGCGAATCATTATAATTGTTGCGGCAATCACTCTGTTTATTAATCCTGCAAATTTAACTAATCAAGGCTGGCTTTTATCGTTTGCGAGCTACGCCGGAGTAATGATAATAAGCCCAAGGCTACAAAGATTTCTTTACGGCAAAAAGAAACCAGGCTTTGTTGGGTCGTCCCTAATAACATCTTTTTCCGCTACCTTTATGACTCTACCGATTGTGTTATATTATTATGGTCAAATCTCGCTTTTATTTTTTATTTCAAATCTAATAATTATGCCGACTCTGCCATATGTAATGGGCTCAACTTTCTTATGCGGCATTTTTGCGGGAATACCAATTATAGAAAGCATAATCTCATTTATAACTACAAAGATGTTAGGCTTTCATGTTTGGATAATTGGATGCCTTGGTGAGATGAAGGAATTTTTGGTAGAGGTAAAAATTGGCATTCCGGCCGTATTATTAATATATGTAGCTATCGCCTTAATAATTGGAATTAATTATTTTATCATTAAAACTAGAAGTGATATAATAAAAACATGAGTAATTTAGTTAAAGAAGAATCAATAGGAACAATCAAAAAAATCAGAAACATATACCTTTATTCCATTATCTGGATACTGGTAGCCGAGCTAGTATTTTGGGTGGTAGCAATTCTTATCTCTAACAATATTTATGGAGAATACATCGGGAAAGCGCAAACAATGTTTCTTTCCTTCGTTGGGTGCGCACTTCTAAACATAGGCGCATTTAAAATCATGGAAATTGGCAACGAGAAAGCGCAAGCATTTTCGGTTATAAGCATTTTTACTTCAATCATGGCTGTCATTCTTGATGTCTTATTAATTTGGGAAGTTTTCCCTGGCATGGTAGGCTTTAAATTATCACCAATAACAAAACTTACATTGTGTGTGGCCGTAACTGCCCTAGCAAGTTTGCTTGCGGGTGCGGTGATGTTAATAAAAGACGAGTCAAAGGCCGGAAGAATCGCCTCTTTAATATGCCTTGCAATTGCTTACGCGCTATCCCTTGTCGGCATCATCAGCCCAGATGATCCAGAAAAATTAATACTGTTAATTTTTGTGATTACATTTGGCTCATGTTTGATTTGGCTGGTCACACTCTTGGTTAGAAAGATCACGAAAGGAAGCTCAGCCCCTAATGGGGAGCAATAGCTTTTTAATAAAAATGTGATATAATTAATAAAGATATATAATATTTTGATGGGAGAAAAATAATGTCGGGACACAGCAAATGGGCAACAACCAAACGGCAAAAAGCAGTAGTTGACGCTAAGCGTGGCGCGCTTTTCACCAAAATTGGTAACCAAATCGCAATTGCAGCACGTGGTGGCACAGACCCGGCAATGAATCCTAGCCTTGCCATGGTACTAGAAAAAGCTCGCCACGCAAACATGCCAAAAGCAAACATCGAACGGGCTATCGCAAGAGCAGCAGATAAATCGGCAGCAGCACTAATCGAAGAAGTATACGAAGCGTATGGTCCTGGTGGTGTTGGAATTATTATTGAAGTTGCAACCGACAATAAAAATCGCACCATGCCAGAAGTTCGCCATACTCTGGATAAAAGCGGTGGCCGCATGGCAGACCCTGGTAGCGTGATGTTTCAGTTTGCTAGAAAGGGTGTAATCGAAATTTCCGAAAAGGGTGAAGATGCCTTAATGGCCGCGCTCGAAGCTGGCGCAGAAGATGCTACCGAAGAAGATGATGGGATTGTAATTTACACAGATGCAGCCGACTTGATGAAAGTTAGAGGTGCCTTAGCGGATGGCGGCATGACGATAACCTCGGCAGAATTACAATACGTCCCAACTTCATCCGTGCCAGTCGAGGGAGATGATGCAGAAAAGCTAGAAAAACTACTTGACGCAATAGATGATTTAGACGACGTAACAAATGTATATACAAACGCAGAATAAAAATAAGCCCTTGAGGGGCTTATTTTAGCGACCATCTTTAAGACGCGGATGTTGGCGCTTGTCGCTGTGCTTGTGATTATTGTTCCGGTTTTGTTTGCTAACCGGTTTCATTTTGAATTTTCTTGCCATAGTAATATTATAACATATTTTGTTATTATATGATATAATTGAGGCACGGAAGGGTGGCCGAGTGGTTGATGGCACTGGTCTTGAAAACCAGCATACGAAAGTATCGCAGGTTCGAATCCTGTCCCTTCCGCCAAGCCAAAAAGAGCAAAGAAAGGCGAAGCCTTTCTAGCAGACTGAAGGAAATAAAAATCTAGAGCTTGCTCTAGTATTTTTATTTCCTGAAGAATGCGTTAGAAGCGAAGCTTCTTTGCTCTTAGGGTTTGGAGGCTCTAAGGGGCTAGGATCCCTATCCTGTCCCATAAAGCTTCGCTTTTTTTATTCAAAAAAAGAATCAAGCGAAGATCTAAAAAGAATCGCCGAAATCGTCTAGCCGCCAAGACTCTTTTAGTTGCCTTCTCCAAATTAGGGCCCCACTTGGGGCCCTTTTTTGTATATTTTAAAAAACTTGTGTTAATATTAATATAAAGAAGGTTAACATTAAAAAGCGGTGGGCAGAGGAGGTGCCACAAAGTGAAAAATAAAAAATGCAAATATATCTTTGTTACTGGGGGCGTGTTGTCTGGTGTCGGTAAGGGAATTACGGCGGCAAGCATGGGGGCTATTTTAAAATCAAAAGGCTACAAAGTAACCATGCAAAAATGCGACCCGTATCTAAATGTAGATGCGGGTCTTTTAAATCCAGTCGAACATGGCGAATGTTATGTTACGCACGATGGAGTAGAAACGGATCTTGACCTCGGTCATTACGAAAGATTTCTAGATTTTGAAACCAACAAATATTCAATTACGCTATCTGGCTCGATTTATAAAGAACTAATCGAAAGAGAACGCGCCGGAGGTTTTCATGGTAAAACAGTCCAACTAGTCCCTCACTTTACAAATCTAGTATGTGAAAAAATCGAAAAGGCCTCAGCCGAAAGCGACATTCATATAGTAGAAATCGGCGGCACGGTGGGCGATTACGAAGGCCTACCGTTTATTGAGGCAATCAGGCTCTTTGCAAATAAAGTTGGGAGACACAATTGTTTGTATATTTCGGTTGTATATGTGCCTTTTATTCATACTTCGAATGAATTAAAAACTAAACCAGCCCAAAACGCATTAAAAGATCTGCGTGGTTTTGGAATTATTCCGGATATAGTGTGTGTTAGAACAGAGAATCCATGCCCTAGGTCAATTTGCGAAAAAATCGCAGCCTTTTCTGGCATTGCGCCCGAGGCAGTACTAAATTTGCCCGACATTAAATCGGTATACGACGTACCATTCAACGTTTTAAAGTCCGGAGTACTTGAAATCTTAAATGACTTTATGGGTGATGAAACGGAGCCAGATATGTCGCGATGGAAAGAGTTTTCTAGGCGTCGTGGCAAAGAATACGATAAGACCGTAAAAATAGGACTAGTGGCCAAATATGTTGGAAACGATGATACCTATATTTGTGTTACAGAGGCCCTAAAAGCCGCAGCAGCCTGGAACAGTGTAAACCTGGACCTTCGCTGGATAAATGCCGAAGATGTGGGTAAGCCAGCAACCAACAAATTGCTCCGTTCATGTGACGGCATTGTGGTCCCAGGCGGATTTGGCGCTCGTGGCGTAGAGGGAAAAATCAAAGCAGCAACCTATGCTCTCAAAGAAGATGTGCCATATCTTGGGCTGTGTTTGGGGCTCCAGGTTGCCTGCATTGCTGCAGCTAGGATAGGCGGCATTAAAGATGCAAATTCCGAAGAGTTTGGTGCCAGCGAAAAACAAAACAACAACGTTATTTATATTATGAGTGACCAAAAGGGCAAAGAATCCACCGGCGGAACAATGAGGCTAGGGGATTTTGAGGCGCACCTGGTTCCAAAAACCAAAACCGATAAAATCTATAGAAAGTACAATTTTGGTAAAGAATCGGAAGGTCAGTATCAAGTAATCGAAAGACATCGTCACCGTTACGAAGTTAATCAGGAATTCTTGCCCGCAATGGAAAAAGGCGGAATTAAAATTTCGGGATGCTCTCCAGATGGAACGCTAGTTGAATTTATCGAAGCACCTAAGAAAAAGTTCTTTATCGCAACGCAAGCACACCCAGAGTTTAAATCGCGCCCCCTTAACGTGCATCCGCTTTTTATGGAATTTATGCGTGCAGCCAAACATTCCTCAAAAGAAGAAACATCGTCATAATGTTTATGCTATAATAATAGTATGTACGAAGACGAAGTTCAGCTAAAAAGACGCGACAACGAGGAGCGTGTTACCTCGGAAAGGGCGCGAATTTTAGGGTTACCGTATCTAGATACGCGAAATTTAGAAAACAGCATTCCGCTTGTTGACGGGGTTTTAGGTGTGCAAGAAATGCACAGCAGTCACATCATCCCGCTACGAAAGGGTGGTGGCGAAGAACATTATCAGTTTATGGTAACCAGTCAAACGCCCAGATCATTGATCGAAAGTAAGCGCCAGGAATATGCCGATAATGGCGAGAGGGCCGACTTCTTCTTAATTTCCGAATCCGCCTTTAAAGCCTTCATGTTGCGCTACGATCCACCGAAAGAAGTCCATTACGACGATATCAAGATAGCGGGCGAAGGCGATTCCGAGACCATCGCGAGCGTATCTAGTACGCTCGCCACGGTATCCACCGAAAAAGTTTTTGATTTTCTTTTGGACCAAGCCGATAAACTCGGAGCCTCCGATATTCATATCGAAAATCTTCGTAATACCATCAGGATTCGCATGCGCGTAGACGGTATTCTTCATCCAGTGGCTAATATCGATAGAGATAGATATAGAATTTTTATGGGAGAGCTAAGCTCTAGGGCAAATGTCTCTACCGCCTCTAACGAGCCTCAATCTGGCCACATGCAAAAGGAAATAGTCGACGGCGACTCCTCGCATCTTTTAAATATTCGTGTCGAAACGATTCCCACCATGTATGGTCAAGACGCCGTGCTAAGATTATTTAATTTTGACGAGTCACTCTTAAATCTTGATCTTCTTGGCCTATCAGGTGACGAACTCTCCACGGTCAATGAAGTAATCTCCCATCCGCGAGGATTAGTGCTGATGGTTGGGCCAACTGGTTCGGGCAAATCAACCACGCTTTATTCTATGTTGAATGCTCTAAACTCCACCGACCGCAAGATTATCACCTTGGAAGACCCAATCGAATACGGTATTAGCGGAATTTCGCAAATCCCAATTAACACCAATAATGGCGGCTCGTTTGCTGAGGGGCTGCGTAGTGTCCTAAGACTAGATCCAGACATCGTAATGGTGGGTGAGATTCGCGATGCCGATACGGCCAAAACTGCTATCCAGGCCTCAATTACTGGGCACTTGGTGCTATCTAGCTTTCATGCCAACTCTTCTGCGGCCGCTTTTTCTCGTATGATTGATTTAATTGGTGTAAACCCGATTTTTTCAAGCTCAATTCGTCTAGTGATGGCACAGCGTTTAGTGAGAAAGCTTGCAGACTCTAAAACGTCCCGCCCTGCTACCGAGGCAGAAGCTAGATATATTAGAGATGTACTTGGCGGGATCCCTCAAGATCAACTAACAGATATCAATTTGAATGAAATAACCCTTTTTGACCCAGCCCCAACAGAAGAAGATCCGTTTGGGTTTAAGGGTAGGAAAGTCATTGTTGAACAATTACTAATCTCTGATGATATTCAAGCATATTTGCGGGGAGATGTATCAGATATTAATACTAAAGCAATCGAAGAAACGGCTAGAGAAAACGGCATGCTAACTTTGGAGCAAAAAGGAGTCTTAGCGGCGCTAAGAGGCGAAACAACACTAGAAGAAATCTCCCGCGTCATATAATATGGTATAATAAGTGTCATGAGTGAAAAAATAGTTTCTGACTACAATGGATATGATTATAAAAAAGAATTTTGGGAAAATGTAGACCGCGAATATGAAGACCAAGCAGATCGCATGGCAATTCGTAAACTTCTCCCAAAAAGAATGGATAAATTCGCAGACATCGGTGGCGGATATGGTCGCCTGGCCAACGAATATCTAAAAAAAGCCCACAAAGTTTATATTTTTGATTATTCCAAATCCGAGCTAAAACAAGCTAAAGAAATCTACGGCGACAAAGTCGAAACCAAGGCCGGAGATATTTATGAGTTGCCGTTTAAGGATAACGAGCTAGATGGCCTGATTATGGTCCGCGTAACCCATCATCTTAAATACATGAAAAAAGCCATGGCGGAGTTGTATCGAGTCCTAAAACCAGGCGGTGTAGCAATAATAGAAGTCGCCAACAAAAGAACTTTGCCTAAAATGGTAAGATTTGTAACAAGACGTAGCAAGGTGAACCCATTTGATAAAAAAGTCGCTAACTACAAAGATATCAGCAAAGACGGATTTTATAATTATCATCCAAAATACGTTGAGGAAATTTTCGAAAAGGTTGGGTTTAAAACCGAAAAAGTTTTATCGGTCTCAAACTTTAGAAGTAAAAGATTAAAGAAACTATTTGGTACCGAAAAACTCGTTAGAATGGAAAACGGAGCGCAACAAATCTTAGCACCAATCAGATTTGCTCCATCTATTTACTATAAGTTGCGAAAACCAGAACAATAGGTTATAATATAGGGTGTAGAGTCATCGGCTGAAAGTCGTCGTCTCTTTGGGGTCGTCGTTCAACGGATAGGACATATCCCCTCTAAGGATACAATGATGGTTCGATTCCATCCGGCCCTACCAAATAAATAGAAGCCCTTTAGGGCTTATATTTATTTGGTAAAGACAGAATCGAACCAGGTTCGCATCCCGAGCAAAGCAAGGGATTCCGCTTTCCATCCGGCCCTACCAATATGTAATCTAATCGAACTTTTATAGTTCGATTTTTTCGTATTTAAAAAGATAAAACTATATTATAATAAGTTACATTAGTTTAGGGGTGTTATATGTCCAAAATCAGTAATGTATTAACAATGCTCGAATATTTGAGTTCAGGTAGAAAACATAGTATTGCCGAATTATCAGAAAAACTAGAAGTTAGTCCTAGGATGATTCGAGTATATAAAGATGAAATAGAAAAAGCAGGTATTTATATAGATACGATTAAAGGCCCATATGGTGGCTATGTATTAAATCAAAATATAAATGTTCCAAAAAGATTTATAACACCAAATGCTATTAGTATTAAAAACAAAGAATTTTATAATATAGTTAATAAAGCAATCAAAGAAAAAAGAAAGTGTTATATAGAATATTATTCTAAAGATAAAAAAGAGATTTCTGCAAGAACTATTCATCCTTACGATTTAATATTACTTGGATCAGAATGGGGAGTCGCTGCATATTGTGAGAAAAAACAAGAGATAAGACATTTCTATATAAATCGCATTAAAGAAATAAAATTATTAGAAAATTTTTATAACTGACATATATATTTCCTCTTCTTTTGTTAATATGCAATTAGCAAGGGAGAGGTTTTATAATGATTAAACATACACATACTGAACCTACAGAATTAAATTTTTCTAAACTAGAAGAAAAAATAATGCAGGTTAATGATCCATGTTTAGGTAAATATAATGATATAAGAGAAATGCTATATGAATTAACCATAGAAAATAGACCAACATTAATTATGGCAACTGGAGGTTCTAAAGTAATAGCATATTATTTACAACTAATTATTGAAAGATTAGGATTAACTGGAATAATTTGTGAGGTAATTGAGCCAAGAGATTACTTTTATAAAGCAAATAGAGATATTTTTTCTAATTTAATTGTCATTTCTGCTAGTGGAAATACTAATGGAATTAGCGAAGCATTATTAGATTTTAAGGGAAATAAATATTTAATTACTGAAAATGTAAAAGAATCTAATTATCAAGTGGTATCTTGGGGTAATGAACTTTATGATAGAGAAAAGAGTTTTATATCATTAGCTACTAGTTTGGGGCCAATATCATTGCTTCTTGATTCTACTACTTCACTAAATCTAGAATTAGGTTCAAACGAAATAAAAAGAATAAATGATAAAATAAAAGAATTATTATCAAGAAGTAAAGAAAAAATAAATAAATTAAATGTAGTTTTTAAAGATACTCCATTAATTCAAATAATGAGTGGATATGAAACAAAAACTTCTGCGAGTGTTCTAGAGTCTAATTTAACTGAAGTCGGATTAGTACCAGCAGTAATTCATGATAAAGGTTCATATTGTCATGGAAGAAGTAATTTGTTATTCCAATATCCAAATAGTAGAATAATTTATCTATCACATGGTTTAAAAGAATTAGATGATTTATTAATTGATTCTATTAATGGTGAATATTCAAATATATCTGTTTTTAATACAAATGATTTAAAAGATAATATATTTTGGAAAGAATATTATTTGATTTTGCAAATGTATTTCTTATCTAAAAAAATTGCTGAAGACAAGAATATAGATTTAACACAACCAGAATATAATCCAACTTTGGTAAAGAAATTATATAAATTTAAAGGAGAAATGTAATATGGAAAATTTAACTTATATAACTGGTAATTATGGTAAGTATGTTTCAGTAAAAGAAAAATTTGAAAATGCTGGGATTACTATTGATTATTTTAAATGTGATTTAGATGAGCCAGATGTTAATGATATTGAATTTATATCTGAAGAAAAAGCAAGGCAAGCATACGAAAAATTAGGTAGTCCTGTATTTGTTGCTGACTCAGGTTTCTATATAGAACATTATCCTAATAATCCAGGATATCCAGGTGCCTTTGTAAAAAGAAGTGGTGTTAGTTCTAATGTAAGTGAACTTTTAGAAACAATGAAAGATGTAACAGATAGAAGTTGCTATTTTCTAGATTGTCTTACTTTCTTTGATGGAAATGAATATTATCAATTCTTTGGAATAAGTAAAGGTTCTTTATTAAATGAATTACGAGGACATGAAAATAAACGAGCAAAATCAAATCTATGGTATGTGTTTGTACCAGATAATTGTATTAAAACACTAGCAGAAATGACTGATGAGGAAAGAAATAATAGACCTGATAATAGAACAAGTGTCACAGATGAATTTATCAAGTGGTATAAACTAAATTACAAAAATGCAAAAAAATTATCTAAAAAATGTTGAAATAAATAATACCTATGGCAAAATGTATTTAGTGATTAGTCGTTTATCAACTATTCCTAAGGTTTCGGATATACTATTTGTCCCTACCATACTAAAATAATCCCTCCAGGGATTATTTATTATTATGGCGAAGTCAGCCCTCTTTCGTCCGGCCTTATTTCCTGTACCCTCCGGTCTAAGACTTATAAAATCTTATATTAATTTGCTTATTTATTTTAGCTTATGCTATAATTAAAACCATGAGAGGTCATACAAAAACTCTTATTCTAACACTATCTTTTGTTATGTCTTGTTTTCTTGGTATTAATTCAGTTTCTGCTCTAACTTACCAAGATAATTTAGATGTATCATTTATTTTTGATTCTTCTATTTCTGTATCATTATCTTCAGATAATCTAACTATTTCTTCATTGTCTCCAGATACTTATGCAGATAGTAATATCGTTACAGTTACTACTTCAACTAATAATCCTAGCGGCTATGCTCTAACTGCTACAACCGGCAACAGCGAGACATACACAAGCACTAATTTGATTAATGACGCAAACATTTTTGTCAGTTTAGGCACTAGCGATAGTATTAGTACAATGTCTTCTGCTGATGCTACCCAAAATGGTAGATGGGGATATGCTTTTTCTATTAACTCTGGCAGTACCTGGAAGAACGCTACCGGTGGCACTGGTTACTCTGGCCTACCATACTACACCGCACCAGGAGCAGAAATCATAAGTTCCAATACTAGCGGCGCCAGTAGTGTACAGTTTAAGATCGGCGCTAAGGCTAATGCGGCTCAATCCGCTGGTACTTATAAAAATGTCATTAACTTTGTGGCCACTGCTAATCCAGATCCTTCCATAAGACATTATACGGTAAATTATTACGATAACTATGTCACGGCGGACGACCCTTTACCATCACCACGGACTGGTATTTTACAAAACAATCGCTTTACTATCTCTGATCAAGATATTCATTTTGAAGGTGGTGACATAATCCTTGAGCAGTATGGCTGGTGTACTGAATCAGTCGATTATGATACAACTGATACGTGCAGTAGTAAGGGCGGTAGTTTTTACGCACCTGGCGAAACTATTACTGTAAGTGGAGGAGCAGGAGATGTAACGATTAACCTATACAGAGTCTGGGCTGTAGAGAAGGCAGATGGATATCTAACAGTTAAAAACGAAAGTGACGCATCGGTACATCTTGACGGCACTTTTGCTCCCGCCGGTTCATATGGTGCTGAAGTTTATTATACCTACAATACAACATATGAGCCGCTTGTGATGCGAATAGATGCCCCGTCTACCTGTCCATCGAATTGGGTTTGGAGTGCGGATGTTGATGACATGGATGACGGAGGAGAGCCGGGTGTTATTCATTCTGGTAGTGGTGGAGATTCTCTTGTCTTAGCAAGCCCATGGCCAGATTTTGTTCAAAGTCTCTACGTTACCATCACTGGCCACTGCAATAATTAGTCTTCTTCTGGCACAACCGCTAGCGATAATTCATCAAGCTGAGCGTCGTCAACCAAAGAAGGAGAATCCATCATAAGATCCACACCGGAGCCATTTTTAGGGAAGGCGACAATATCGCGAATATTATCCACAGACTCGAGTACCATAAAGATGCGATCTAGGCCCGGGGCACAACCGGCATGTGGCGGAGCGCCAAATTTAAACGCATTAAGCATGCCACCAAATCTAGATTCTACATATTCGTTATTGTAGCCTAAAATATTAAATACCTTATACATGATTTCCGGACTGTAATTACGCACGGCACCAGAACAAACTTCAAAGCCGTTCATCACCATATCAAACTGGTCGGCCTTAAGTTCTAGAAATCTCTGCTGTGACGAATCTTTGTTGGAAATCTCTTCTATGGCCTTAAGCCCTCCCTTTGGCATACTAAATGGATTATGTCCAAAATCTAATTTGTTGTTTTTTCCGTCCCATTCGTAAAATGGAAAATCAACAATCCAAGCATAAGAAACTTCATCTGGATTTTTAAGCTTAAAATGGTCTGCAAAAGCAATACGAAGTTCGCCTAAGACCTTATTAACCTTAACGCGAGTATCTGCGCCAAAGAAAACGGCATCGCCAGTGCTTGCGCTAGTGAGCTTTTGTACATTTTTGATTTCGTCTTCGGTCATAAATTTAAGAATTGGCGATTTGGCACCTTCTTCCGTATATAATATATAGGCCAGTCCACCTGCGCCAAGCTTGCGAGCCCGTTCGGTAAAATCATCAATTTCGCGGCGAGTTAAAGAGGCTGCGCCCTTAACACATAGTGCCTTTACGCACTCAGTCTTAAATACCTTAAATTCGGTATCTTTAAAAACGTCAGTTAAGTTAATTAATTCCATACCGTAGCGCAAATCCGGTTTATCAGTGCCGTAAGTGTCGAGCGCAAAATCATAAGGCAACTTAGGAATCTTATTATTCTTTCCTAAGTATTCCTTGGCGGGCTCAGAGTTTAAGACGAGTTTTTTATTGCTAAATTTGGTAGCCAGTTCGATAAATAGCGGTTCGATTTCAGCGCGTACGGTTTCTCCGTCGTCCACGAACGCCATTTCCATATCTAGTTGATAAAAATCTCCATAAAGCCGATCGGCGCGGGGATCTTCATCGCGAAAACACGGAGCAATTTGAAAATATTTATCCACGCCGCCTACCATCAGTAGCTGCTTAAACTGCTGTGGCGCTTGCGGCAGGGCATAAAACTTGCCTGGGTGCAAGCGCGATGGAACCAAAAAATCGCGGGCCCCCTCGGGGGATGAGTTGGCTAAAATCGGTGTAGTAATCTCTGTAAAATCATGCTCATACATAAAATTGCGAATATAACGATAGTATTCTGAGCGGCGCAATAAAAGATTTTGCATGCTAGGCCGCCTTAAATCTAGATAGCGATATTTAAGGCGCATTTCCTCGGATGATTTTTCGCCATCGTCATGCGTATTAACGGGTAGGGGTTCTGATTTATTTAAAAGCTCCAAAGAATCAACAACTAGCTCAATTTTACCTGTAGGAATATGCGGATTAATTAGGTCCGGCTCGCGCTCACGCATTTTGCCCGTCGCTTTTAAAACATATTCGTCGCGTACTGACTCGGCCAGCTTAAAGGCTGTCTCGTTTTCGGGCGTAATTACGAGTTGAATAATTCCGGTATGATCACGAAGATCAATAAAAATCAATCCACCATGATCTCGTCTAGAATTAACCCAACCTTCCACGGTAACTGTTTTGCTCAAAAAATTCTCTAATTCATTTGCAAGTGTTCTCATAGGCTATATTATACCATAAAATACCAGGGAAATCCGCTTTAGTACTGCCCGGCATTACCCTAGTAGGTAATCTAGGAGCATTTGAATGGTAAAAAAACCAGCCAGGGAATTATCTTTATCGAGCACTAAAAAATAATAACTGTTAGTGCGTTCGATTTCTTCAACTGCAAAGCTAAGCGAATCGGTCTCGTGAAGATAAAAAACATCTCGAGACATGTACTTTTCGGCTCGGTCGGTTTTTTTGATTTCGAGCGCATTTAAGGCCTCAGTATGAATAATGCCTTTAACTTTTTCTTTGTTGTCTACAACCGGAAAATTAGTAAAGCCAGACTTGTATAGCTTATCTAAAGTTAGCGGCCCAAGAATATCCTTAGCATTTACAAAGACCATCTCGTCCTTTTTTACCATTAGCTGTTCGACCTTCTTGTTGTCAAAACTCATAATCGCCGCAATCCGGTTGCGGTCTCTGTCGCTCAGTATTGCTTTAGGGGTGCGCCTTAGTACATCAATAAATTCTTCAAGTGTTTTGGGTGTATATTTTGGTTTTACTTTTGGGGTGTGTTCGCGATATTTTTCTAATTTTGGGTCAAGAAACTTAACAACCTTTTGCAAAAACCTAAACCACATGATATTATGTATTATAGCATAAAGGAGTTGTTATGAAAAAATACAAAGGTTTTTCGATTTTAGGTGTTGCAATTGGAGTTGTAGTTGTTGCTTTACTAGGCCTCGCCACTTTCGCCGTAATTGACGGCAACAATAAAGCGGTCGATTTTAATAAATACGACTTCAACTCAATTATCGAGGCAAACGCAGACAATGGCAACATTGCCGACCACGTTAAAGGCTCACCCGATGCTCCGGTTATCATCTTTGAATATGCCGATTATCAATGTCCGGGATGCGCCTCAATTAATCCGAGAGTTAATAAAATCATTGAACAGTTAGACGGTAAACTAGCGATCGTTTATCGAAGCTTCCTTTTAGCTTATCATCAAAACGGCACCGCGGCCGCCTCGGCGGTTGAAGCAGCTGGCTTGCAAGGTTATTGGAAAGAGTATGCAAATAAAATGTTTGAGACACAAGAAGAATGGGAATACGCTAGCGCGTCTGAGCGTGCGGACCTATTTAATAAGTACTTCGTAGAGGTCACAAACGGCAAAGGAGATGTAAACAAATTTAATCAAGATATCGCTTCGGAAGCAGTTAAAAAGAAAATCGGTTTTGATATGGGTATTGGTAAGAGAGTCAATGTTGAAGGCACCCCAGCCTTCTATATCGACGGACAGCTAATTAAGTGGGGAAGCGAAGGCAGCGTCGAGATAAACGGCGAAGTTATTTCTTGGGACTCGGCTAGAACGGGTGATGAATTTTCCAAATTAATAAAAAATATTGTTGAGGCTAAATTAAAAATAACCGAGTAGTCTTTTAAGAACTGTATGTGGTTACTGTTAAGAGTGACCACATATTTCTTAAAACTAGCTCGGTTATTTTATTAGATTTCGATAAACTCTTGCCAAGCGGCAGGAGGTATCTTTGACTCTTTACGACCGTGAGATCGCTTTAGTCTTTTGATACGCATGTATCTAATTTTCTCCTTAATGTTTTTCGCTCTAACGACCGCACCCACCTCGCAAAGGTTGAACCTTGGGAATTATGAGCGATAACGCCTATTCTAGCAAAGCTTTTTAAATAGTGCAAGCATAAAAATGATATAATGTTACCATGAAGAAGCGTGGGCGAATCAAGTTTCATAAGATTAAAACTTGGCAATTATTACTTATTTTAATTCCGCTACTTTTTGTTGGTGCCACGCTTTTAAGGCTCGATCACGTAAGAATGGCCGAGCTAAGAAACAAAGTCTTAGCCGCAGACGAAGCCGAAAACGATGATGAATTAAATGACGCCATAAATCAACTAAAGGATTTTGTTTTTTCGCATATCGTGATAAATGTGGTGGATGATAATGGTGAACAAAAAGTAACATTTGGTACCGGACCTTTTTACCTAGAACATAGGTATATTAGGGCAGCTAACGCAGCCTTAAAAGAAGCAGAAGCTAACCTGTCGGATGACAGCAATCCAAACGGCAATGTTTACGCCATGGCTTCGGCAGTATGTCAGCCCCAGGCTATTGCTAATGGGTGGAGCTGGGATGATGCGAATTTTATCAACTGTATGGTATCCGAAATTAATAAATACCCAGCGGCCGACGAGCTTCAGGATAAAATTGTTGCAAGTCTCCCGTCTACCGAACTATATCGCAGAGAATACAATTCTCCAATCTGGGCCCCGTCATTATCTGGTTTTATGATTTTGATAACGCTAATAATCATTGTTGTAATTTTATGGCGACTAATTGTCTGGATTTTTCTAAGGTTATCTCTGTTATTTATATAACACATATAAAATATCATCGAAAAACTCTTGACAATTAAGCTTAGGGGTCATAAGATAGGAATATATTAACTTAAGGAGGAAAGCTAAATGGCTTACGAACATACTAACGGTAAAGGTGTCAAATACTACTTGCACAAGTCTGAAGTTACTCTACGTGGTGGCAAACCCCAGACGATTTATTTCTTCACTAAGGACGAAAAGGGTGGTAAAGGTACTCCTTGCGATTTGCCAGAAGACCGCGTTGTATGCGAGAATCCACGCAATGGCTTCTTAACTCTCAAGAAGAAATAATACAACAACAGGATGAATTTAAAAATGCCAGGTTAATCCTGGTATTTTTTTGCAGAATCATAAAAGAGGCCGCCCAGGCCTAAACCCGGGCGGCAGAAGTGAAGAGCCTAAAAGGGAGGGAAGAAAATCCAACCAGAGTGCTTTTCTGTTGAGTAGTATGCCCTAAAAACAAGGCACTTGTCCGGTTCGCCCGTTGCTTTGCAACGCCCCTCGAGGTTGAAACTCGCCCCCGAGCCATCCGCGTGTTGGATGCTGGAAACCCTAACGTCGGACATTGGCACCACCACTCGTTCACCATCATTGTTGCGGCTGAAAACGACCCCAAACTCCACAGGCTTGTATGCGTCATCGTACGCATACCTGAACGAATCCAGTAACTCATCTAAACTGGGGCCACTAATAATCTCAAAGTTCATTTCTCACTCCTCTCAAGGTGCACCAAACGGATAACACATATTATATCACACTTAAGCAAAGTAGTCAAAAAAGACTCACGCTGAAATTGTGAGTCTAACTCATTGCTATCCAATAATAATGGTCGGGGTACTTGGATTCGAACCAAGGACACTGCGTGTATAAGACGCATGCTCTAACCAACTGAGCTATACCCCGCTTCATACATTTTACCACAAAATGGTATAATAGTAAGCATGAACGCGTTAAAAACGAAAATTCGCCGCTTAAATTATAAGATGAAACACGACTTTTTGACCGTAGAAAATATAGTGCTTTTGCTGGCTATTATCTTGTGTTTCGTTTGTACGTATCAATCAATTGTTTCGATGTCTCGCAACTGGGAACTATCTGAGCGGCTGACTGCGGAAAAAAGAGAGCTAGAACTCCTAAGTATGGAGGTAGAAGCAGCAGAGCTTGAAAATCAGTATCTCGCTTCAAACGAGTATCAAGAATTAATTGCGCGCAGGAACCTGGATAAAAAATTAGAGGGCGAGAATATGGTGGTCATGCCCGAAAACTCAGAAGCGGCCAAAACCAAACGACAGCAGGTTAAAACCGTGGAAAATGTAAAAATATACTCTAACTTTGAAAAATGGATGATGTATTTATTTCCAAGCTACTAAAACAATTAAGCTTATGCTATAATTAAGATATGTACGGCAACAAAAAAGGCTTTACTTTAATTGAGGTAGCTTTATTTTTGGCTGTTACTGGCGCACTATTCGCCGCCATCATGGGCGGCGTACAAAACTCCATTTTTCAGCAACGCATAAACGATTCAACTCAAAGTTTTATGGAATTTCTTAAAACAGCTTATTCTGAGACCATGAATGTTCAGAGTCTCGGCTATGGAAGATCAAACATGGCTATCTATGGCAAGCTTATCACTTTTAATGAGGAATATGCCCTAGATGGTACACGGTTCGATGGCGGCGACAATAGAAATCGTATATATATGTATGATGTTTTTGGTGACATAAAAGAAGATGGTATCGGCGCTCCCAATTCTGTAATTGGGGCACTAGACAATCTGAATGCTCACGTAATAAGAGAAGAAGATGGAGAAAAGGTATTAAATGGCATTGTCGAAACCTATACTCCAAAATGGGGCGCAGCAATTCAAAATAGCGATGGCCAACCATTCTCTGGCTCATTGCTAATAATCAGGCACCCCAACTCTGGCGTTATATATACTTTTTATTCTACTACTGCAATTCCGGTTAACGGGATGCGGCTATCAACCGTAGAAGGCGCCCCTGATATTGACTGGAATTCTTCTGGATTTTATTCAGGCAGCAATATCGATTTCTGCATCAATCCAACGCCAGAATCATCATATCCAAACAGGCCAAACGTTAGGATTGTGGCTGGTTCAAGAAGCGGCTCTGGTATCGAGCTAGTTCCCGAAAGTGATCAGGAATACGCATGTGAATGGGAGGGAAACTAAATGAAAAACTCCAAAAAAGGTTTTACTATGGTCGAATTATCTTTGTCTATCGCATTTTTGTCTATTTTGTCGATCACTATAGTTCTTATTATTACGAATGCGGTCTCAGCTTATCACCGCGGGCTAACACTTAACGATGTTAATTCTGTTGGCATGGATTTAGTAAACGATATGAGGGGAACGATTCAAAATTCACCAGGTACGTCTGCTACTAGCCTATGTGCCACGGCATATACCGGCAACGATGGCGCAAAAGGGGCCTGCCTAGACGATCATGCCAGCAAGTTTACCTCTATAGTTCATCACGAAAGGATAAAAATCGGAAACGATAATGACTACAATGAAGCGCCAATTTATGGAGCTTTTTGCACGGGGAGGTACTCTTATATCTGGAATTCTGGCTACGCCTTTTGGACGTCTGGCGTACAATTCGAAAAATCTAACGTCGCCCCTCGAGCTAGCCTGGAAGGAGCGCCTAAAGACTTTAAGCTACTAAAAGTAAGGGACGAGTCCAGAAGTATCTGCGTTAATGCCGTCAAGGATGCATCAAGGAATGGCTATGGAGAAAACGCCGAAGTCAATAATAATTATTCTTTTAGACTTACTTCATCAGAGGGCAATGATCCCCCAGTAGATCTTTTGGCGGCCAAGCGTAATCTCGCAATCTATGACCTAACGGTTCCAGTACCGGCAGACAACAGTCATGGCGCATTGTTCTATTCCGTATCGTTTATTTTAGGAACAATGCAAGGCGGCATTAACGTAATGGCAGCCGGCGATTACTGTGCTACCCCAGGTGGATATAATTCATCATTAGAAAATCTTGATTATTGTGCAATCAATAAATTTAACTTTACAGCTCAAGCTACAGGAGGAGGAAAATGAAAAAAATAATCAGTAAAACTAAAAAAGGAGCGGCATCATTTTATATGGTAGCTTTTTCGACGTTAGTTCTTATAATTATTGCAACAAGCTTTGCCGCAGTAATCATATCCGAAGTAACCCGCACAGCCAACGATGATTTGTCAAAATCAGCCTACGACTCGGCCATGGCGGGCGTTGAGGATGCCAAATTGGTAGTACATAGTTACCAAAAATGCATTGAAGAAAACAATAACGATGGTTCGTGCAAAACAATCCGTGATGAGATTGAGAATACTAGTCCCGATAGTGAGTCTAATGGTGAAGATGGAAAATGTGATCAAGTAGGACGGTTATTAGGAAGATTTGATGAAGATGATGGGAATTCAGGAAGACTCGATGAAAATGATAGGAATGAGGTTTTAATTCAGGAATCAAAAATCGAAAACAACATGTCCCAGGCCTACACCTGCGTAAAGATTAGCTTGCCCGGAGATTATAGTGGCGCATTAAGCTCTGGCGAACAGTTTAAAGTTATTAAGGCAAAGTTTGAAAGTCCTGAAATATCCAATAAGGTAAAAAGCGTAATTATAAACTGGTCTTCTGGTTCTGGAAGTAGTGATCTTAACTATAATAATTTCACCGGTGAGGAAGTTACGTTTTCAAAGGATGTTAGTATGCCCCCAACAATCGCAGTCTCCATGATACAGACTGGTGGGGAATCTTTCAACCTAGACAGTTTTACTCGCACTATTGAAGGAACCACAAACCGTGGCACACTTTTCTTAGTACCTACAGAAGAAAAACTCAACGGGCAAACAGACACTTACAAATCAGCATATGATGAAAATGAGGGGGCCAACCACATTGATGAGGACGGCTTCTTAAAATCCAACGATAAAACAGCCAAAAATCTACCTTATGCGGTATATTGTGGCAACGCGTCGGATGAATATGCTTGTTCTGCCACAATCGATATTCCCCGCCCAATCGGCGGCGGCGCTAGAAATCCCAACACTTTTTATTTTGTAGTAACGCAGCCCTATGCCGGCGATACGTATACGGACTTTAATGTATTGTTCTCTTGCGACGACGACGTGGTTTGCAATGAAGGAAAGGATGTTCCAGCGGCGGAAAAAAACTACGCCAAATTGGATGGCGTTCAAATCAAGATTGATTCAACTGGTCGAGCTAATGATATGTATCGTCGGGTTGAGGTTCGTCTAGACGGCGATCCAAACTATGCCTTCTCAGTCATGGGACCTCTAGAGCTATTGAATAATGAAGAAGACACTCCCTCTCTCAAAAAAGACTTAACTGTTACATGCGAATGGAATCTCGGAGTTAACCCGGATAATGTCACCTGCCCTCAGTAAACCATCAACCCGGCACTTTCTTTCAAATGGCTTTGTTGACAATAAGTTAAACTTGCTATATAATATATAGCATACCGTGGGGTAGAGCAGCCTGGTAGCTCGTTTGGCTCATAACCAAAAGGTCGCTGGTTCAAATCCAGCCCCCACAACCATTTAAAAATCAGCATTGGGTTCAACCTGAGTTACCCCCCTAACCCAGGTTGAACTCAGGAGCTGATTATTTTTTTCCTTTACTAGAAACGAGACCTTTAGCCGCAATTTTAATTGCATAACTATAACTATTGTAAGGGTGTGGCGTACTAGCTAATTCTAGCGCAGTAAGACCGTGGCGTACTGCGAGCGCTAATTCAGAGATTATAGAGCCCGCATCCGGAGCGACTACGGCGGCACCAATAATGCGATTGTTTTTATCGGTAATTAGTTTCACAAACCCGTGATGAAAATTCTCGGTATGACTAATTATTAAGCCATCAAAGCCAACCACACATTTTTTATATTTACGATCGCGTTTTAGTAGATCGTATTCATTTAATCCAACCACGGCAACTTCTGGGAAAGTCCGAACACACCTTACAAATCCTTGATAATTTAGGGGAGTCTTAGATTTTGTGATTAGTATGTTAGCCAAAGCCAAACCCTCTTGACGGGCCCGTTCGGTTGAAGATTCCTGGCCTAGGCAATCACCTATCGCATATATGTTTTTCGCTGAAGTTTGGAAACATTTATCAACTTTGATTCCGGCAGCCTGGTATTTGACTTCGGCATTTTCTAGCCCCAAATCAAGATTGGGTTGGCTCCCAGTAGCTAGAACAACAGTATCTACGCGTACCGCCTTCTCGGACTCACCGTCTCTAAAAATGATACGCTTGCTTATCTCATCTTCCTCCAGCGCTACGACACGACAATTTGGTAAAATATTCACCCCAAGTTTTTGAATGAAATAATCCGAAATTGTAGTTCCAATCTCAACGTCTTCGCGCGGCAGTATATGTTCGGCCATCTCAAAAAGCAAAGTCTTAACACCGAGCTCGGCAAAGTATTCGGCGATTTCGCATCCAGAAGCTCCGCCGCCAACAACGGCAACAACCTTCGGTAGGCGCCGCAGCTTGATTGCGGTTTCGGGAGTTAAGTAATCCACACTTTCGGTACCAGCAATCTCTAAAACTTTTAGCTTTGCACCAGTAGCAATTATAAAAGTTTCGGCTGTATACTTTTGGCTATTAACGGCAACCGTGTGCTTATCAAGAAAATTCGCAAAACCCTTAATGCAAGTGACGTTGGCCTGCTCAAATATCTGTTTGTTATTGCCACCGGCTTCAACTACTACTTTAAGCTGCCTGGCAGAAACCGTAGGGAAATTAAAATGAATATCTTGATGACCAAGCTCGGGATAAGAAAGAATCTTATTGTAGGTGTGAGAAAAATCGAGTGCTACCGCATATGGCAAATCGCGAGTATTAAGATTAGAGCCGCCCCAAAATCGCCCCTCAATCAGCGCCACGCGCTTTTTGGCCTTGGCAAGCTCAATCGCAGCAGCCGACCCAGCTGGGCCACTACCAATAACTATATATTGAAAATCGTACTTCTTTCCCATATTTATATTATTGTATCACGATTTTCATAAACATAAGCTAAATCAGCGTTATATTTTTTAAGCTCTTTGTGTACGGCCCGTACTAAATCTTTATCCGTAACGATGGTTTTAGAAGATAATGATTTAGTCGCATCATTCACTGCCTTTTCGATGAACGCTTTTGCAGCTCCAGCCGGAATCCCAATCGCTTTTGCATCAATCTTTAAATCCCGGATGACCAATTTGGTGTCTAGAATACTCATGGCAAAAAAACTCCAAATATAATCATTAATATCCCAATCAATAAATAAATTGCACTTATAAATACTCTAATAAATTGCTTATTTTTAACCCTAGATTTTTGAAGGATAGCCAAATTCCGCCCAGAGTCCATAGTAAGATGTATTGCAATCAAGGGGGCAATTTTAATTAAGATAAAACAGAGGCCGAGCATGGCTCTAACAGTAGAATAATCACTAATTTTCATTATTTGAGTCGCCGCAACAATATAAACGGGTATCGTAAAAATGAGCTCTGGCAAGCTAGCGACAAAACCAAGCACAAAAGCATCAGAACGCGTTTTTATGATTCTTGTTTTTTGATCAAAATCTTTAGCTAGTCGTCGCGAGATAAAGAGTTTAGTCCCCCTTCCTTTTTTAAAATAACAAAACGGAAAAATAACGCCTATAGCAATCATGGTGCCAGCAATAATCCAAACAAGTAGATTATCAGTAAAGCTAACCGGCGCAACATATAAAGACGATAGCAAGGAATAAATTAGGACAAAAACTAACGCAGTCGAAGTTTCGGCGCCAAGGATAAAAAATAAACTTGCATTTGAAGCATTCTTACGTGAAAACTTTCCATAAGAATAATGGGAGAAGAGCAAAAATACACCGGGAGTTAATTGTAAAAAGGCCATGATAAGCATAGCCAAAATCAGTATACTTACAGGGGCAAAGACGCTCATGTTTTAATTCTACCACAAAGGGGGTTGTAATTCTAGTTTTAGCATGTTAGTTTCGCTTCATGCAAAAAATGACTGTAGTTATCGGAATTATATTAGGCGCTTTACTTTGTCTTGGTTACCAGGCCGGAAATGCTAAATCAGCCGATTTTAGTGGTGAGGCTCTGCCTGATTTATATATTAAAGCCGTGAATCCTGGATACACCGTGGACGGGGTGGGAAATGTTGGGGAGTTCATAGAAATCGCTAAAAAATCCCCAGACTCTGTTTTATTGCTCGCTGGAACCGCTGTCAGCTATACTAACTCAAGCGGGAATAGTTCAATATTGTTCGAATTTCCCGAGAACAGCAGGATGACTGGCGAGACCCTTCTCCTTCGTTTGGCTAGCTCTCCAGGTGCAGAGCTAGCCGCCGTAAACTATACTAAAACATTAGCCTTTAAGGCCGGCATCACTCTTTTAAGAAATGATGAAGTTTTGGACCAGGTTTGCTGGACTGGTAAAGATGGTTGCCTTCCAGAGTTTAAGTCAAGCAGCCCCACTATCCTTGTTAGAAACAGCGTAACTGATGAATTCGAACACGTAAAAGAATATGAGCCCATATATGATGAAAAAAACTATTACGAGGAAAGAATTGTCGACGACGATCCGGCTATTAAGAGCCAGTGCAAAGGCCTGGAATTTTCCGAAATTCTAAGTTATTATGAGACATCTCAATCGGAGCAGTTTATTGAATTTCATAATAGTTCGTCGGAACAAATATTGCTAGATGGCTGCAAAATTCGTTATAAAAACAAGGCTTATGGTTTGTCGGGGATAGTGCGAGCGGATGAATATGCATCATACACACCAAAGCTTTTTAATCTTACAAAAAATCCAACCACCAGTAACCTGCTTGAAATAATAGATGCCGATGGGGCGGTAGTGGATACTTTAAGCTATCCGAATGGTCAACGCAAAGGTACTTCATATGCTCTGATAGGATATGGTGCTAGTGGTGAGGAGCTTTGGCATCTAACTTACGCACCCACCCCAGGCTCACCTAATAATTATCAGGAGTTTAAAACCTGTGAGGTTGGCAAAGTGCTAAACCGTGAGACTGGCAACTGCGTAAAAGCAACCGAGGTAGCCGAAAAAACGTGTAGCGCAGGCTATTATTTAAACATTCTTACTGGCCGCTGTCGTAAGATTGAGGAGAAAACCGAAAAAACCTGCAAAGAAGGCTACTATCTAAACCCAGAAACCAATCGCTGCCGCAAGATTACCGACAATAAAGGAGCGGACTATAGCCTTAAGCCAGAAGAATACGAAGAAAAATCGTCATTTGTCGCCGTCTATGCTGTGATCGGTCTCTTGGGGTTAGGTCTAATATATTTAATTTATGAATTTAGGAAAGAGATTGTGAAGCTTTTTCGTAAAGTTTTTCCAAAATCTCATTAAATACTGCCTCGCGTGACTGACTGCCATCTATTCTGATTAATAAATCCAAATCCTGATAATGTTTAAGAACCGGGGTAGTTTTTTCGCGGAATTCATTTAGGCGGTTCTCGAGAATGCTAAGGTCCTTGTCGTCGGCCCTATCTCCGCGGTCGCCCAGCACTTTAGACTCGTTAAAACGTTGCTTTGCATCAGACTCAGAGATAATTAAGACAATAACGGCTTTGATCTCGTGGTCCGCCCCCTTTGCCACCGACATCACCTGATCTTCCTCGCCAGACCAGCGACCAATTGAAGACAACACTAGAGGCCTACCAAACAATTCGCGGCGCTCAAAATAAGGCAATACCCATTCGTAGAAAATATTAGTTGGAATAAGGTTGCCACTGCCAGACAAATCCTGATTTGTCTCTTTTTCCATTTCCCGAATAATCACTCCAGAGGATAAGAATTCGGCTCCTAGAGCTTCGGCTAATTTTACCCCTTGAGTATCTTTTCCGGACATTGGCAGACCAAAAACATTAATTGAGCCAGAACCAAGCCACTTTTTTATCGTATCAATCTTTTCTTCCATGATGTTATTGTAGCATAATAAACGTCGTAAAAAACAAACAGTATATTTGTAAGAGTGGCAACAGTAAAAATTGGCACTCTTTACATTTTAGTGCTAATTTTGTATAATATTGTTATGGATATAACAGATAGGCAGAAGTCAATTCTTTGTCAAATAATTGAGGAGTATGCCGAAACCGCCTCCCCTGTTGGAAGCGTAATGCTAGCTAAGCTTTTTGACGTATCTCCGGCAACCATTCGCGCCGAAATGGCAAGGCTCGAAACTCTTGGTTTAATCGCCCAGCCTCACACTTCGGCGGGTAGAGTTCCTACGGACGCTGGCTATCGTTTTTATGTAAATAATCTCGAGGCCGAAGACGAACAGTTGCCAACTCTTCAAAAAGGCACTCATGTGCTTGAAGTTCGTGTTTCCGCACAATCGCGAGCGGATGCAGCCATTAGGGGCGCCGTGGATGCGCTGGTGGAATTAACTGGTAATCTTGGCCTTGCTACGATTGACGGACAGCTATATCTCGCTGGCATTTCGAGGCTATTTAATCAGCCAGAATTTGTAGACAGCAGCAGAGTGCAGGCCGTAGCAAAGCTACTAGATAACCTTGAGCCGTGGCTTAGGGAAGCAGCGCCTGGCGAACCTCTAAATATCTTTATTGGACACGAAAATCCAATCGGCAGGAATTCGGGAGTTTCTTTGGTTGTATCTAAATTCCGCTCCCCGTATTCTGATCGTAGTTATATTGGGGTACTAGGCCCTACGAGACAAAACTATTCTAAGGTTATGGCGCTGGTGCGTCATGCCGGTAACATGTTGGAGGAAATACTATGAAGCAAAAAACGGATTTAAAAAATAAGCAGCCCGAAAAACCAACCGCAAAGGAAAGTGAGGAGAAAAAGCTCATAGACGAGCTAACGCTAGATTTGCAACGTACTAGGGCGGATTTCGAAAACTATCGTAAACAAACCGAGATGCAAAAAGAGAACGAAAGAAAGTCTACGCGGTTATCCACGGTGTACAAAGTCTTACCACTTCTAGATGATTTAGATCGTGCAATTGCAAGCTACCCAGAGCTTAAAGCCCTCGAAAAATCCCTGCAAAAAACCTTTGACGAGCTAGGTCTTTCAAAGATTGATTCTTCTGCCGGCTCCGATTTTAATCCAGATTTACACGAAGCCGTCATGGTAGATGGTGATGGTGAAAAAGAGATAATTTCCGAAACACTGAGAGCCGGATATTATTACGAGGGGAGCGTGCTAAGGCCAGCAATGGTAAAAGTCAGCAAAGCTTGAATCCTCAAGAGAAAAGTGATAAAATAATACCAAACTTAAAGGGAAAATAATATGTCTGAATACAAATTAACGCTCGAAAAACGCGAAATAATCGGGAAAAAAGTAAAAGCCTTAAGGGCTAAGGGAATGGTTCCTTCTGTGGTGTATGGTGGTAAAGAACCACAAATGATGGCATCAGACTACGTAGCTACCGAAAAAGCAGTAGAAGCTGTAGGCTATCACTCCCCAATAGATCTTGACATGGCCGGCAAAAAGCAAATGGCCATCGTTAAAAACGTGGCTGTTGATCCAGTAACTCGCAGAATCGTTAACGTAGAGTTCCAAGCTATTTCTGCAAAAAGCGAGGTAGAGGCCACCACGCCAATCGAAATAATCAATTTTGAATCTTCGGAGGCTTCAAAAACCTACCACTTTGCTTTAACTCAATCTATTGAGGAAATCGAAATTAAGGCTAAACCAGCTGATTTGCCAGAAAAACTAACCGTTGACGCATCCGGCCTTAAAGATGTAGAAGACAAAATAATCATTTCTGATATTAAGTTACCCAGTGGCGTTGAACTTGCAGACAAAGAACTAGATGCTGAGCAGGTAGTAGCTTCACTCTATAACCCAGCAGTGGAAGCCGAGAAACGTGAAGACGAATCGGTTACCGAACAAATCGAAGAGCCAGAGGCTGACGCAGCCGGAGAGGCTACTAAAGAAGAAAAAGAGTAATTATCTTTCTCTTGTCACAAAAAACCGTAGTGGTATCTAAACCTATTTCAAACAATTAGCGTTGGCGATAAGCCTGTCAAGAAAAGCTTGGCGGGCTTTTTCGCAGTTTTGGTTGTCGCCCGCCCAGGCAAATAGCGCAGGATCTTGTAGCGCACGGGCAAAAGAAAACGAGACTGGCCAGGGAAAAGGTCCATTTTTGATAATCTCGGCAAGGTTGCTTGTGGCTTGCTCTGGTGTTTGGCCACCAGATAGAAAAACAACACCAGCCAAAGTCTCGGGTACATGATTTCTCAAGACTTTTGCCGTTGCTAGCCCAACCTCATACGGGGTAGACTGAGCCTCAAATTGCTTACCCGCCATTATCATATTAACTTTTAAAATACACGCCTTAAGATTTACGTTATATTCTTTTAGGCTACGGAATAAAATATCAAGTATTTTGCTGGTTACAAAACTAGACTGTTCTAAATCATATAATCCATCATATACGACCTCTGGTTCTACGATGGGAACTAGCCCTGCATTCTGGCATTTTTTAGCATACTCGGCTAAAATCTGGCAATTCTTTGAAATTGCCTCGTCGGAAGGGGTTATTATGTCACCTTTGTCACTTAATCTAATTTCAAATGCAGCTCGCCATTTGGCAAATCTTAGCCCCATATCAAAGTACTCTCTTAACCTCTTTTCTAGCCCTTGTAGTCCTTTCGTAAAGGTCTCTTCTGAATTCTCTAGTTGAGCCAACCCCTGATCTACTTTAATTCCAGGTATTATCTGCCGCGATATTAAAAAGTCGACAAAGTTTACCCCATTATCGGCCTGTTGGCGCGCAGTTTCGTCGAACAAAATCACCCCATTAACATACCTTTCAAGATTGTGGGTCGTAAAGAAAATGTTTCTATAATCCCGCCGATTATCGTACGTATCATCAATACCTAGCTTTTCAAATTTTTTATGAATACTGCCACCAGATTCGTCGGCCGCCAAAATCCCCTTCCCACTCATCATCAAATTAGCAGCAATCAGCTCAAGATTATTTTTTGAATCATTTTTTAAAGATAATTTGTTTAACTCTTCCAAAGACAAGACCGAGTCTAATCTCGAATTTTCCACGTTTATACGCGCCTTTTTTAAGCTTTCCTCTACCGTTTCGCCAAGAATAAAGCTTCCCATTACGGTTGCGGCAGCAATTGAAAACATCGACAAATGAGTCATTCTATCAACGTCATTAATGGAAAACGATTCAGAAATCTTTAAATATGAGATACCGCCTTCTGTTAGATAAATGGTTTTTTCGGGGACGAGGTCGGCTAAACCTTGACTGCTACTTGGTTCTAGCGTCTCGGCGTCAGTTGGTTTAGTCGCCTGAATTTGTTCCGATCCATCGGCATTTCCTTCAAAAAATACCAAATCCGCTCGTGATGCCAAGTTATTTAGGTACTGACTTTTTTGATCTTTAAGATACAAAACTAATTTCGTCTGCGGATTGGAATCTAGGTAGTCATTAATTGTTTTTAGGGTATACCCGTCAATCTCTGCCGATCGATCAATAAAAAGATAATCATGTACAGATTCTGGAGGATTAAAAGTGGTCTTTTTAAAACTAGAAGGCGCAAGATAGCTAACTCCACTATCTGACACCAAAATATACCGATAAACCTCTGCCGGGTCGCTGGTTTTAAATTCGTCATCAACAAACGAAATTGAATGATCGGCGATGGTGGCCGAAAGCCCCAGCTTTTTAAAAACTTCAAGCGTAATCGCTGCGCCACCAAAACTGCAGCCACGGTTAAAAAAGAAATGCTCACTAGCATCAAAGCTAAGATCGAGCCAATCCACGCCAGCCCTGTCAATTTCAAATTTCTCAGTCCTGCCATCAAGATTTAGATAAACGTCCTTTAAGACGTTGCCCACTACCAAAATATTCATGGTTTAATTATACATCAAAAGAATTCTATAGACAAAAAAATAAGAGCAAGCTCTCATTTTTTACTGGTGCGGGTATGGAGGGTCGAACTCCAATCCTCAGTTTGGAAAACTGATATACTAACCGCTGTACTATACCCGCATTTATGGGGTGGGATATGGGAATCGAACCCACGACCTTCTGGACCACAATCAGACGCTCTAACCATCTGAGCTAATCCCACCGCTTATCATTATAGCACATTACCCTATTTTGGCAATAGAAGGAAGGCCACAGTGCCAGCAGCTGCACCCAGAATAATCGTTATGATAATAGTGATTATTAAACCAATATGAGATTCTTTTTCGGGCTTATTAATGATTGTAACCGGCCCCTTTGGCACCTCTTTTGGCGCAGCGACTTCCTTTTTGTAAACATTCTTTGAAAGCGGCCGTTTAGTAACCTTATCAAGATTAATAAACGGAGATTTAGGAGTCTTGTATTCGGATGATGCACCAGAACTCTTAACCTTGCTCTTTTTGTTGAATGATTTCTTGTTTTTACTATCGCTCGCTCGGCCTTTCTTTTCTACTGCTTGAGTTTTTGGTTGTGTTTGAGTAGCGGCTGGTTTTTCACTATTAAGCGGGCGCTTATCGGTATTAGTTTTTATAAACTTAGACGACAAGTCCTCTATTACCCCTAGCTCAACTCCCTTAGAAGTATGGGATTCAAAACCAACCCCAGCACTCGGGCGAGCAGCCTGGCGAATCGCTGGCTTTGTGTTAGAAGCCGCCACAACTCGTGATTGGCGAGACGCGACCGCTACGCTAGAGCTGACTTTTCTAGGCGTAGTTCTCGAAACATTTGCGCCACGAGGCCGAGGGCTCGTGGTAGGTCTTTTTGACGGCACAAAATCTAAATACTGTTTATTCATGCTTGTACTTTCTTAGCTATCTCTATTATATCAACAAATTCATGTAAAATCAAACTAGCCCCACCAACCAATAATCCGTTTACGCCAGGAATGGTTAAATATCCACCAGCATTAGACGGGGAAACGCTTCCGCCAAACAAAACAGTTATTTTTTTGGCGGCCTCAGCTCCGTATGTTTCGATTAGGGTTTGGCGAATAATATCTATAGCTTCGGCGACTTCGCTAGGTGAAGCCAGTTTTGCTCCCTTAACGCTAGAAATCGCCCAAACCGGCTCATAGGCTATTATTACTTTGGACAAATCATCGTCCGAAACATCTGCTAATCCACCTAACAGTTGATCTTTGATAGTGTCGGCAGTTTCTCCAAAAGCCCTTTCTGACTCAATTTCGCCAACGCATAAAATCGGTCTAATTTTATTCCTAATGGCAGCCGCCACCTTCTTTTGGATGGTCTTATCGTCCTCTTTAAGGATATAGCGCCGCTCCGAGTGGCCGATAATGGCGTAATCTACTAGCCCTCTAAGCTGCGAAAACGAAACTTCCCCTGTAAAAGCTCCATAGTCGCGGTAAAACCCGTTCTGAGCCGCCAGTTTAATTCGCTTTCGGTCAATTTGCAGGGACAAAGGTTGCAAAGAAAGCGTTGAGGGCGCCACTACTACCTCAAGATTGCGATAACTAGGTAAAGATTTAACCAATTTGTGAAGATAGATAGAAGATTCGCCAACTGTAAAATTCAGCTTCCAATTGCCCACGATATAAGTTTTCATAAGCTTATTATAACGTAACTGCAGAAAGTCAACAAGTGCCGAATTTGACTACAAAATTCCCAAAATCCCTCTTAGTGCAAAGGCTGTATCCTCGTGATTTCTAACAGTGATGGTTTCAAATCCCATCTCCACGACCGGGTAATCATTGCCGCCGGGTTGGGTCATATCGCCAAAATATAGAACATCAGACTTGTCAACTTTAAGCTCCTCCAAGAGATGCGCCATACCAAACGACTTATTCATGCCCGGAGTAACAGCATTAATAGAGGTGGTGCCGGCTACTTCGTATTCAAACTCAGGGGCAAGCTCCTTGCACCTTGCGGCAATCTGATCGCGCTTTTTGTGGTCCGGGTCCCAAGCGTATTTCTCCTCGGTGCCAGCCTTTTGCCCGAGCGCCGAAAAAGTAACTTGCGACAAACGATTTTCAATAATCTCGTCGCCAGGGGCGAGCTTATCCTCCTCCCAAAAACCAAGTTCACGTGCCGCTTTCTCAATAGTACTCGTAATTTTATCAACTTGTTCTTTAGTTAGTGGATAATTATAAACCTGTACCCACTCTTTTTTGGAGGGATCAAACCGATAATACTGCGTACCCTGAGCCACAAAAAGATGCAGATGTGAAAGCTGCTCGGGGGTAGGATTTTTTAGCCTATCAACGATTTGAATCATAAACTGATCGAATTTTTGCCCAGAAATCGGACAAACCTCAAAGTGGTCGAGACACTTTAATAGTAGGTCTGCAATTTCGTCGGTAACAGGGGTTTTAGCGACGTTAATGGTTTGATCAACGTCAAATGAGAGAACTTTTTTCATGAGTTAATTGTAACACATAAATCGCCATAATAAGACTAAGCCATTGCAGTTAAAAATAGTATAAATTAGCATAAGCGTCAAAGCCATGGCTTTTATATTGACAAAAAAGCTAAAGTGTGATAAAATGTAATCAGTCTAGGTTTTGGTGTGTTATCAAATAACGAGAAGGCCATTAACAACCAAATCATCTCAGATTTCAAACGAAATCTGAAAGCTATCCTAATACTACTCTCCAATTCTAACAGAAAGGAAGTGATGCCTTGTGGCAAAGCATTGTAAGAATTGGTCCCAGACCGCCAAGGTCTGGATCAAGAAGCATCGCCGCGAAATGGGGATCGTTGCGGTAATTGTGTTGCTCATTGGCACGCTTTGCGCCTGTGGCGCCAGCCTCGCAAAGAGCAATAGCTCCAACGACCCCAATGGCTCCACCGTCTCGACCGGGACCGCCGAGGATACCAACGGCACCGACGAGACTGAAGTTACCGACGAGACCGCGCCCACTACGCAGGAGGCCGAGGCTTCCCAGGACAAGAAAGGTGATAGGGGGGCATATCAGAAATATCAGGAGCTGGTGGACAGCCACCCCGATCTAGTCTTCCATAACTTCGAGCTTCTATCGGATGGCGATCAGGACAACAACAGCCATTTTGGACCGAACCGGTACCATGCCGATTGGGCTGCGAAAGATTACTACGAGGATTTTAAGGAGATTATCAAGCAAGACCCCCTGATCCTTGTAGCGGCCATTGCGACGGTGGACGCCGTTCGGGATACTGATCTCGTGGGCGACTACTACAATGGCAATGATAAGGACTGGGCCAAGACCATGAACGTCATGGTTGAGGACCTGATATCCGGTAAGGTGAATATCGCCCGAATGTATGAGGTCTTCTCCGAATTCCTCGACAATGAGGTGCGCGACATTAAACTCGTGCACATGGATGATATTAACGACCAGATGTACATCACTCCGTATACCTATAGCGGAGTGCCCAAGCTCGTCGTGAGTGAGACTCACGAGTCAGGTGACATTCTTGTCATCACGGTTAAAAAGAAGGGTGGCTCGGAGAACGACAAAACAGTCGGTTTCCGTGCCCAGTGCGGATATCAGCCAGTAAACGTGGCTGATCGACTGGGTATTAAGCCCACACCTGTACCGGAAATTCCGGAGCACACTCCGGAGCACACTCCGGAGCCGGGCAAGGGCGGGAACACCCCGCAGCCCGAACCGGAACCTCAACCGCAGCCCGAACCTGAGTATGTCAAAGACGTAACCCAGGGACAGGCGTCCGACCCGGGCGAAGGGAGGAGCCCGTACACCAATAATGGTGACGGAGCTCAAACCAGCTCTGCCGCCGTCGAGGAGCAACCCACCTCGTACGAAGAGTACGAGGAAAGGGTGGAGGAAACGGAGTCTCAGGTAGGAGACTCCTCTAGCACTACCCCGTCGACCGAGGCACCAGAAGACACCACGGTCTTTAACGACGGGGCCGAGGCGGCAAATGACCCTGCCACCGACCCATCATTCGACCGTCCGGCTGACGGATCGGAGCTCAACGCCGACCCCGATGCCGAATGGTCAATTCAAGAGTAGTGGATAGCTTGTGCCTCGTCCCCCTCCACAGGGGGCGAGGCGTAGGCCGAAAGGCCTAAGAGTGGAGCCCCTAGCGGACTAGCACCTTATGAGTCCGGCAACTTCGGTTGCCGGGCTTCACTCCAAGTTTTGAGACTGAGACGATTTGGCTGTTTAGACGAATATTAACAATTCGACTAGCAAAATAAGAAACTATTAATGAAAGGATTATTATGAATAAAATTTATAAGTCAGTGCTTAGCGTATCGGCCACAGCAGTTTTGCTTGCAGCTACGCTTACTCCGATGATAGTAAACGCTCGTGGCGATTCAGCGAATGGCCGCAAGATCTATACTATCGAACAAATCAACAATGGTGACCTTGGTGACACCATTACATTTAACTCAATTTCTAATGGTAAAATTGGAGACGAAGAAGATTTCGTGGGCGCAAGAATGGCTGGCGACACATCTAGTGTCTTGCAAAATGCCTCTATCGATGTAAAAGATGGTGATATCATCACGATTCGTCTATATGTTCACAACAATAACCCTAAAGGCGAAAAGGCTATCGCAGAAGGCGTAAAGGCGTCCTTCTTGGTTCCATCGGGCATTGCTAAATCTCATACGATTATTGGCTATCTCGATTCTTCGAACGCTACCCCTAATCGTTACTGGGATGAAGTGATTCTAAACTCTAGCGAAGATATTTACCTTAATTATGTTAAGGGCTCCGCAAAATTCACTAACAGCAAAATGGGTACGGTAGCGCTTCCTGACGAGATAGTTGCCTCTGGTGCTACACTCGGCTATGATAAGTTAGATGGTAAAATCCCAGGCTGTTATCAGTATGATGGCTTTGTTACCATTGACGTTAAAGTTCATAACTATGTGGCGGCTAAGGTTTCTAAGCAGGTTCGCATTAAGGGTACCAATACTTGGAGTGAATCTGTAAACGCCAAAGTTGGCGATGAGGTTGAATTCCAAATTGAATTCACTAACCTTTTATCTGAAACCGTAAGGAACGTTGCAATCAAAGATGTTCTGCCTGCCAACATTGAATATGTCAATGGTTCTACCTATCTATATAATGCTGGCCACCCAAGTGGTGTATTACTAGAAGGCGATCACCTAACCGAAAATGGTATCATAATCGGCGATTATGGTTCAAACCGTAATGGTATCGTACGCTTCACCGGCAAAGTTGTAGATAAATCTTTGGCTTGCGGTAATAACCAATTGGTTAACTGGGCAAACGCTACAATATCTAGCTCAAGCCTACAAAACGTTGTCTACAAAGACGACGCATCTGTAATGGTAAAAAAGGATGACGAGACTTGTAAAAAGACTCCAGATCCTGATCCAACGCCCGATCCAGAGCCAACTCCGGATCCTGATGGTCCAACTCCAACCCCAACCCCAGACGATCCTATCGATCCGGGCACTCCAACCGTAATCGTGAGTACCGGTCCCGAGACTATCGTAACTGGTGCGATTGGTGCTGGTTCTGTAGTGACCACCCTTGGCTACTACATTGCTAGTCGTAAAAAGTTAATGTAAAAGTGACCGCTTCAACTAGAGTGGGAACTTAAAAAAATGAGCCCGGGGCTGTAGCCCCGGCTCATTTTTGTCGTCTGATTAAACTTAAAAGCTTATAGACCGGCTCGAAAAACTTAACTTTTTTGACCAAGTTTTTTCGATATTTTAAACGATTATGTTATAATAGATACGTATATGGATCCAACACAAAAAAGTCCTATTAGTAGTAATAACCCGAGCGAAACAAACCCGGGCGGTATTCGCTTGCCATCAAATGATAAAGGTTACTCGACCGCCCCTAGTACTCAAAGCCAAAATATCCAAACCGGTTTCAATATCCCAAGTAGTCAAAGCATTTCAAACAATCCTGTCATCCCAAACAGCCCCAGTAGCCCGAACACAAACACTCTAAGTAACAATCCGCCATCTCAAAACACAAATTATAATGAGATGCTTCCGCTCATGCAAGCAAACGCTAATTATATAATGCCACAATCGGTACCAGCGGGCATGGGTTCTAATGGTGCCATCCCTGGCAACAACAAAACTAAAAAATCAGGGGTTTGGAACGTTTGGCTAATTGTTTTAGTTGCTATAGTGTTGTGTTTAAGTATAGTTCTTATAATATGGTTGGCTCTTTCTGGCAGTGATGGCGGGGGCGAATCTTTCAGCAATACAACTAATTCATTCAATTCATATGTAAATTATGTAGTTTATGGGCAAGAAAACAACGGGGCAATCAACATTGACGATGTGGCGGGTGCGCAGCCATACTTCGAAAGCATCAGTGGCGACGACCTCGAGCAGTATCTACTTAAGGCAAAGGAAAAATACACCGATTTTTCAAACCTCTACAGTAACGGAGATGGCAATGTTCTAGGAATTGAATCCATGGATATATATTTTTATGATTATGCCAAAAATCATACAATATCCATGGGCAGATACCAAGACCTATACGAAAAAAATGGCGTGGAGGGTATTGATAATTTTATTAAAGAAAGATTCCCGGAGTCAAGTTCGGACGTAATTTATAATTCATATATTAACGACGAAAAACGATTTGCAAATCTTTGCGCAAAAATATTTGCCACAGCCGAAAGCGCCGGCTGCAGGGGAGAAGACGGGGCCTTCACTGAAGGCTGTTACAATATGTCGGAGCAAGAGTCGGAAGATCTAAGCTCCGTCATGAGTAAATTAGATAACGATGAAAACATTTTATACAACAACGCAATAAGTGTGATTCTTGCGTTGTATAAGGAACTATACGGTGTTAACTCAGAGGAGGGAGTATGATGAAGGTTGTTAAGAGTCTATCTATATGGATATTTGGAGTACTTATGTTTGGCCTTTTCGCAAACGTAAACGTTCACGCCGCCGACACTTCCTCCATCATGAAAAAATGGGTCTTTACCGGATATGCGGCATGCGCCCGGGACGCTATAAATACTCCATTATCCAATAAAGAAAACCAGAGCGGACTTGTATCTGAAAGTGTTTTCGATAAAAGAGCTGGGTCAGTAAATCTGCCATCATATGGTTTTGGCACAAATGATAATAACAGCTCCCAAATAGACTGTAGAGGCTTATTTCTTGGGGAAGGAGCACTCTCTAAATCTGGGGTATTAGATTATGCCGGTATCACAAAAAGCATAGACTGGAGCAAAACCAGCGATGCGCATTCGTTCCTCACGGAGAAAGTGGGCTATAAGTTCGATAATGACACTAGTAACGCACAGTTCTTCACTATATCGGCAGCAAGACAAATATGCGATACTAATTATCTTTTTGGTGAAAAAACCACTTGCAGTACAAAAGATATTTCCTCGGCAAGAATCACTAGGAGTGACAACGGTAAATATACGATTGATAAAACTCAATTTGGCAAAGATATAAAAATCAAGCTCGACGATAATGGCATGAAAGTAGAAGTGGTAAAGCCATGGGGTGCGATTTGGGATTCGGGTTCGCCCGTGCACGAAGCATATATTGAATACGATTCTGATATCACAAAGTTCGCGAACAAAACAGAAATGGCTCTTCGATCTTTGGCGCCATCATATATACAAGGATATGATGGAGGCGATACTAAAGTAACGATTAGTTTTAGTAGCGGAATAATAAATCAGGGCAATATCGGTACCTACAGTTTCATAAAACACAGCTCAGACAGCATCGCTAATTCAATAAAACTATTATCTGGCCCCGATAATCTATATCTTACTAATGATGAAAGATATAATCTATATACCTATTATATACAAAAATCTGCTAACACCATAGTGTGCGAAAATGACGGTACAGTTGGTGATAATGAATACTTGGTAAAACTAAAAAGCGGTAATGACTTCAAGAACTGTAGGATTAGCTTCAACGGGGCTTCCCCCTCCTCAATCAATGTAAACATTGTAAATAGTGACCGTCCGTTCCCAGCGATACAAACCGTTACTCTAGACAATATAATCAATTGGCTAAACAATGTTGACACTTCCAAGCTCGAGGACGTTGATTCTATAGAAGATCGGGACCCAATTTCTGGACAAACAAACTCTATAAGAGAATTATGCGAAAAGGGGAATTTAAATGGCCAGGGTTGGATTCTGTGTCCTAGCTTAGAAAATCTCACATATACTGCTAACGATATGGATCGGTTTGTGCAAAAATTTCTAAACGTGGACACAACGTTATACGATTATGACAGCGCCGCATATAAAGTCTGGCAAGTTACGCGCAGTTTTGCGAATATACTGATGATTATATTTCTTCTCTTTATCCTTTTTTCGCAAATCACCGGTTTTGGTATAGATAATTATGGTATCAAAAAAATGCTGCCCCGAATTATTATTTCGGCAATTTTAATAAACCTTAGTTTTGTTATTTGTACAATAGTAATAGATTTATCTAATATACTAGGCGTAGGGTTGAGGGACTTGTTTGGTGTCATCGGCCAAGGCCTGGAGGTTGGACAGGCTGCAGAGGGTGGCGATTATATTGCTACGACAGTGGCCGTGCTCATGGCTGCTATTAGCGGCGCTGGCATGATAGCTCCTACGGTTGTGTCGATAGGACTGGTCACGGCGTCTTTCCCTATGATTGTTGTTATGGTGGTCTTGGCTGTCCTTGGGGCAGTATCGGCCCTCTTCATAATCTTTGCAATGCTTTCCGGGAGAATGGTTTTAATTATCCTGTGTCTATCAGTAGCTCCGGTAGCATTTGCGCTCTACGTATTACCCAATACTCAAGGCTTATTTAAAAAGTGGCTGAGCGCCCTTAAAGCGGTCGTAGTTCTATTCCCAATTTGTGGAGCGTTAGGTGGAATTAGCTCCATAATTAAAGGCATTTCTAGCACTACGGACGACATCGTAATGAAAATTATTGGTATTCTTGCGCCGTTCGTAATGTTTTTCCTACTGCCCTCGCTATTGAGAAGCGCGCTATCATCTATAGGTCAGATAGGCTCAGTATTCCAGTCAATTGGCGAAAAAGTATCTAGCGGAATAAAAGAAGCTCGAAGGGGAGTTCAAAGTTCCGAGATATACAGAGATGCAACAATGCAGACATCTTATCTGAGAGCAAAAGATCTGAAAGAAAGACTTGAAAAAAGAGCTGCGGATTTAGCTAAAGAGGACAAAAGTCTTAGCTTCCATGAGCAGGCCCTATTAAGGGACGCCTCTTCGAAAGTCAATTTTAGGGAAAGCACGAGCCTAAGGACATACGAAGATTTGTTTAGTGGTCAAGATGCTAAAACCGTCGGCGCATCCTTCGAGAGTGCAATAAGGTCTAATGACGCCGAGCGCGCCAGAGCAGCCCTTCGTAATCTAATCAAGACTGATCCTAAAAGAGCCTATGAAACATTGCGAGATGCAAATTGGGGAAAGATGAACAGCTCCTTCAGGCAAAAACTAGTTGCTGATATGGGCGCAAGCGGCGTTGATTTATTGTCCGGTTACGCCGCCTATGAGGGTAACGACAAGATTCCTGGTCCAAAGGATTTTAAAAGTTATCTCACTAAAGCGTACGCTACACGCCTTACGGATAAGGGCGATAAAGCCGCAATGAGCCTCAGCAAAGATGATTTGACATTTATCTTAGATCCAGATAGTGGCATAGATCTGGACAACCAGCAATTGGGTAAAGTACTATTGACGGGCTCATCGTCGCATAGTACCGAAAACGACTATCAGAGCCTTGTGAATAGTACAATTAAGGAGAAAAAGATTAAGGCCGAGGAATTAGGGTTCGATAATGCAGACCAGCTTCGCTTCTTAACGCCGGGCATGATTAAGGCGATGTTGGATGGAGGATCGTATGGAGAAGGTAAGACTCTACAAGACGTGCAGCAAGCGATTAAGGGGGAATTAGGGGAAGTATTCGATAAAGCTGACAGAAGAACACTGGCACAAATGCACCGAGACACTTTGACGATACTCGAAGGGGGAAACGTTAGCGAAATTGCAAGTAAATGGAGCTCATCAAGTTAAAACAGAAACATAAAAAAGTTCAAGAACTAGAGGAACGCAAGATGGCGCCGCATACCGCATAGGTAATAATATGGGGCAGTTCAATAAGCATAACAAGACAGTCCTCAACTGGCTTCCTGAGAGAAATATAAAAGAAGGAAGAATCGACCGAGAACGGTGATGTTCCACGATTGCTTCAAGAACTATTTATTGAATGGCTACTTAATGCCCATCCATCGCCCCAGCAGCTATCATATGCTCAAATAAGCATGCAATCGTAAGTGGTCCTACGCCGCCAGTTTTTGGCGTAATAGCAGAAAGATTAGTGAGGCCCCTCACGTCGTCCGTTAGATCCCCCTTAAGCACACCATCCTCACTAGCGGTACCAGCATCCACTACGACGGCGCCCGGCTTAATCATTGAACTATCAATCAGTCCCGAAACTCCCGTTGCGGTAATTATTACATCATATTCATTAAGCTTAGATAAATCCGATCCTCGATGAAACAGTTCCACGTCTAGTCCAGAATCATAGAACATCTTTAACAGTGGAGCGCCTACTAATTTTCCGCGTCCAACTATGGCAATTCGTTGGTTTTTGAGCTCAATATTATACCCGTTTAGAAGCCAGTTAATGGCAGTAGCAGTGGCAGAATCAAATCTAGCACCCTCGCCCAGTCCATCCACGTCTTTATCGGGATTAATAAGATTACAAAGCTCATCGGTGCGCTCCTTTTCTTTGATCGGGAGTTGAACAATGATACCAGAAACCGACGGATCGCTATTTGCTGCGGTAATCTTTTTTGCTAAATCATCAAAATTTTTAGCCTTATAATCTTCTACCATAATACCTATATCTGCCCCATATAGTACTTTGAGGTTTACATACTTTAATATTACCGGATCATCGCTATCGCGGACAATCAAAAGCTTCGGTTTTTTACTCATCCCCCGCACTTGATATGCTTGGCGCTCCTTAATAAAGCCAGCTAATTCGCGGCCGTCTAGAATTTTCATTGTAGCTCCACTGGTTCCTGCTCAAGCCAATAGCCAAATTTATCATAAACTTTAGCAACAATCTCGGCTCTGGCCGCCTTTAAATCATTATATCCTTTAGCCGATTCGTTGATGAGTACGAGCGGAGCCTTTTCGCTAACTCGCATTCCGTGCAGGAGCCTACCTTTTAGTCCAGCCTGATCAATCAACCAACCGGAATTAATCTTATTGCCGTCTTTGCCTCGGTATACCGGATATCCTTTAGATTCGGCAATCAGAGCTTCATTATTGTCAAGGTAAATATTTTTAAAAAACGAACCAGAACTTGCCTGTTCCATGGGATCGGGCAATTTTGAATCACGAATCGCACTAACGATTTGTCGTATGCTTTGCGGGCTGCAGTCAGAGATAGAATGCTCTTTCATATACTGCTCAATTGAATTATAGAACGGGCGTGGCATTTCGCCCGATTTTAGATCAAGGGTTATCGAGATTACAAAATAACGATTAATGTCGGTGGTATTTAAAATACTCTTTCGATAAGAAAACTTTAAATCCGATTTAGAAAGAGTTTTGTAAGAAGAGTCGCTAGTATCAAAAACATCAATTTCTACAAGCGTATCGGCAATTTCCTGACCATACGCACCAATGTTTTGGACTGGCGCCGAAGCCGCTAGCCCCGGAATTTTACTAAGCGCTTCAATCCCCGTCAAACCTTTTTTGCAGGCATAAGCCACTACGTCGTCCCAATATTCTCCCCCCATAATCTTAAGCCTAACGCCGTCTGTTGTTGGTTTTTCGTCGATTCCGAGCATACGATTAATAACAACTACACCGTTAAAACCCTCGTCGTGCCCAATCGTATTTGCGCCATATCCCAAAGCAAAAGTTGGTAAACCAAATTGCCTGGCAAAGCCAAAAGCCTCGGCAACATCGTCGTAGCTTTCCACCTCCACTACGTATCTAGCTGGCCCGCCAAGCCGCATAGTTGTAAGGCTAGAGATGAGAATATTTTCATTTATCTTCATGGATTAATTATAGCATAGGTTAAAAAGTTTATTCTCGGTGCTACAACGGCCGGATTATGAGTAAGTATCCTTAGCTCTAAAAACTCTAAGTCTATGCTATAATCATGGTATGCATTTAAAGCGTAAATTTTGTTATATAACCCTAGTCGTTATCTGTTTACTTGCCACGGCTTGCCAAGTTCTAAACGCTGCAGCTATTTCTGATGCCCAAAAAACCATCATCATTAAGCGCTGCGACGACATTAAAACTGATCTTAGATTAGTACAACGTGAGGACGCTAAATCTAGAGTACACCTCGGCACTTATTACGATAAAATCATGACAAATTTTGTTACACCACTTAATGTTAAATTGGTCGAGAATAACCTATCAAGCGCTGGTTTTATCGACAACCAAAACGAACTAGCAAAAACTAAAAATACTTTTGCTAACGACTTCACTAAATACCAGCAAATGCTAGAGGAACTAGTAGCTATAGATTGCAAAAACGAACCAGAACAGTTTTACGATAAGCTAGTAGACGTAAGACAACGTCGTAAAACCATGGAGCAGGATACCTTAAAAATGAGACGCCTAATCTCTGAGCATATTGGACTAGTAGAAAAAGTTGGGAGTAAGCTATGACAAAAGACGAAAAAAACGCAGCTCAAATCAAAGGCAGCAGAAACCTCGTTCTTCTCGGAATTATCGCCACAATTGTCGCACTAATTACAACTGGCATTTCGCTAGCCATCTATCACAACTCTGGTGATATTTATCTCGACCGTTCGCGCCCCGGATTCTTGCCAGACGAAGAAGAGATTGAAAGCGAGGATGTGGAGGAAGAAGAATACAATTTTAGTAAAGTCGAAAAGCTAAACGCCGAGGCGCTCGAAGAATATCAAAAAAACCTAAGCACAGTCACAAAATCAATCGATGAATATAGTGATTCGTTTAATGCTAGCGCACTAACAGACGATAGTCTCGGAATCACCGAATAATCCTAAAATCTTGATTCTTTTTTTAAAAAGCCTTATACTTAAACTAGCATGAATAAAAAGTGCAAGCAAAAAGGGCAAAAACTTAAAGTTTTTGGGGCAGTTTCACTTATAGTCTTAGCTATCGGTGGTCTATTCGCTATCACTGGCATGTCTCGAGCTATTGGCGAGATACACGGAATTGAATTATCAAAGACGCCGAGCGCTATTCTGGCAAGCGCAGGCCTTGACGATGGGGGAGAAGTAGCGCTTAATGTCATCTATTTCGATCAGCTATCCGACGAGTGCGTAAACATCTACGATCAAAATCAAAACGAGGCTCTAAAGTCTCGTCAATTTGAGTGGACAAAATGTGGCTATTATAGCAGTAGGCTAGAGCAAGGCCTGGTTGATTATTATTTAAATGACGAATACTTACCAGTAGCAAAAGGCGGGAATCTTATCACAAACCGCGGCATGACGGATTTTACTAGGTGGTTTTCTAATGTGGCCGGCAAAAGTCAAAGCTACATGGGTCAGATTCGACTAGAATACGATAAAAGCAATGCGCTCTTCTCATATAAAAGTGACACATTCTATCCGCTCGACGACGCAAAATTTAGCACCAACGATTCCGTGAATAATGATAGTCATAATCATTTATTTACTATGAGCTTTGCAATACCATTTAAATCGACCGCCAGCGGCGAAGAGCATTTTACGATTGATGCAGACGACGACACTTTTGTGTTTGTGGACGATAAATTAGCTATCGACCTTGGTGGCATCCACGAATCAATGAGGGGCGAATTTGCAATTAATAAAAAAGGAGAAGTCTATACTTCCATAAACGACGAGGACTATGCTTATTCGGGAATTAGTGTTGAACCGAGCGGAGACTCAATCATTAGGGTTTTTCATGCTGATCGCGACTCGGCTGAGTCAACCTTTGGCGTAATATTTAACAATATAAATCTAGATATAGTAAACTCAGAGCTGGCAGATGCTAGTGGCGCTCAAATTGCTTACGACCCATCGGACCCTTCATATATTAAGCCACTAGGCAGAAGTATGACTGTTCGCCCCGATGAAACCAAAGGATATATGGTTATAGCTACAATCGAAGGAGTGGCTATAGTCGCAATTGCGATTCTCGTAATAATGATTACTCACGTATTGATAAAAAATAAAAACTAACTATTTAACGGGTCTAGAAATATTAGCCCCACGCCCATATTCTGGAATAATAATGGGGAGTTTTTGCCCATGATGGTTTAAAAGCGGAATATCCAGTTCTGATGCTAGAGTGTTAACAATCGCCGCCCCAATCCTAAGTCCAGTAAAAGAGCCCGGCCCAGACATAAAAGTAATTTCTGTGATATCGTTAAAATCTTTACCATGCTCTTGTAATTTTTCGTGAATAAATTCAAGCAGTTTTTCTGCTAAGTCGCGATCAAAATTATAGCGATACTCAGTGCCATCAATTCTAAGAATAGTTTCTGGAGTACTAGTATCTAGATACAGTTTCATATTTTTACCTCGCGCCCACCGTCATCGGTATAATCAATTTTAATAACGTAATGCTTTTTGGGCAAGACATCAGTGATGGATTCGCCCCATTCTATAATAATAATATTATTTGGGTCGCTCAAATTTTCTTGTAAATCTTCTACCATAAGCCCCGGATCTGGTAAACGATAAAAATCATAATGAATTAGCCTGCCGCCATCCGGCAAAGCATAGGATTTTGAAATCGTAAAGCTGGGGCTAGTAATTGGTTTTTTAATACCAAGCCCAACCGCAAGTCCACGTGTAAAAGTGGTTTTGCCTGCACCAACATCGCCAATCAGCTCAATCACCGTAGCAGATTTCTCGCCTAATCGCAAATCTCGAGCGAACTTCTCGCCAAAGTGCATCATTTCTTGTTCGGAATTAACTTTCATTGTATAATAAATTATATCATGAAAGTATACATATCTGGTATATCTGGAACCGGTATGGGGCCTCTTGCACTGATGGCAAGGCAGGCCGGTTATGATGTGTGCGGCTCCGATTTAAGCAAAGGTGCAATTTATGACGAGCTACTAAAAGCTGGAATAGAAGTAAAAATCGGCACACAAGACGGCCAGTTCTTAAAGCAAAAATTAGAAGATGGTATTGATTGGTTTGTTTACACGTCGGCTTTGCCACCAGAACATCCTGAACTAACTTTGGCCCTAAAAACTGGTATAAAATGTACCAAGCGTGATGATTTTACTGCGCATCTAGTTGATGAATTGCATTTAAAAATGGTAGCGGTAGCCGGCACCCACGGTAAAACCACCACTACCTCAATGATTGTCTTTGCTGCTAAAAAGCTAAACATCAAAGCAGCATATATTGTGGGGACTACACTAGGATTTGCGCCAAGCGGAGCTTATCATAAAAATGACGAATTTTTTATTTACGAAGCAGACGAATACGATCGTAATTTCTTAAAATATCACCCGTGGCTATCTATCATTCCTTCAATCTCCTATGACCATCCAGATACTTACCCTACTAGAGATGAATACTTGACTGCATTTAATCAATTCAAATCTCAAAGCCGCAAAATTATAGAAAACGGTATTTACGAAGGAAAATTTGAATTGGCTGGCGAAAAAAGAAGAAAAGATGCCAGCCTTGCTGCGGCCGCAATACTAGAAATGTCTCCAAATATTCAGCCGGAAAAAATCATAGATGCCTTAAATCAATTTCCAGGCGTAGGCCGCAGGTTCGAAAAAATAGTTGATGGCGTTTATTCCGACTACGCCCATCATCCAGAAGAAATTGCCGCAACGATCGATGTGGCAAAAGACGAAGCAAGATTCCAAGGCAAAAAGGGAATTGTGGTTGTGTATCAACCGCACCAAAACACGCGCCAACACGAAGTCTTTAATGGCTATAAAGATGCCTTCCTGGGTGCCAATAAAATCTTTTGGATTCCAACTTACCTCACAAGAGAAAATCCAAACCTAGAAGTAATACAGCCAGATACTTTTATTAAGTCGCTAGCTAATTCCGAATCCGCCGAAGTAGCAGAACTAAATAACGACCTAAGAGACAAATTGCGTCAATATGTGGATGAAGGCTACTTGGTACTCATGCTTTCCGCCGGCCCAGCCGACGGCTGGTTAAGAGGAAACTTTACCTACAAAACTTGAGCTTCTATCCTGCTTATGTTAACATAAGAACATGGGCGAAAGTGAAAAAAAACCAAACAAAAAGGCACTTCTTATTGTTCTCGCTCTCCTCATCATACTTGCTATCGGATTGATTGCCGTAATCATTATTAATGCCTCAAAAGGCGGTCTGGATGGCGACCAAGCGGATTGTGACGGAGGCCTAATGGAAACCTCGGAGCTACTAAGCTGCATAGAAGAAAGGTATCAAGACGACGCAGGTGGTAAAATGGCTGCCTACGACAAAGCAATTTTAAGGGCCAAAGACGCAAAAGACGAACCCGAACTTGTTATACTGATTGGAAGGAAATCTAAGGCGCTTGTAAACTCTGGCGATTGCCTCAGTGCCCTTGCTCTATATAAAGAAAATATCGATGGCTTGAGCCAAGAAGCTCTAGGTGCTTTCTATATGAATGCTGTAGCTACTAGTCATGAGTGCGGTAACGAAGAACTAGTAAAACAATATCTAAATCTTGCAAACAATATTAAAGGAGATGGCGATGCGAGTGGCTTTTAGACCATTATTAATTATTTGCCTTACCATTGCGATTGCTTGCGCAATAAATACTGACACATTAGCTTTTACGGGTGGCGGTTCCGGCTCCGATGGCTGGGACGCAAGCTGTTGGTCTACAAGAGCGTATACTGGGCTTTGTGACGGTGGCGCATCCGGTGGCGGAGCAAGTTGGCATATCTATAAAACTAGCGGTAGTGGTGCATATTCTGGACCGGAGGACGATCCGTTACGCAATGATGATAATGCCGCTGCAATTTTAACTGAACCTGGCGGCGTAGGGGGCATAAAGGATAATTGCAAGTCATCGCTAACAAACTATTACATAGCATACGGATGGGATAGTACATATTATGGATGGTACCCCAATACTCATTTTGGGCCAGCTAAGAGAGGAGATGATGATAAAATCTCGGATGCAGAATATAATAATTACAATGCTCTAGGTTACGACCAGATAGTGTCCGCCATCGCTAATAATACCCTGTCATCAGGGCAAAGGATCACGGCATGGGCGGCCAATCACATTTATGAACTTGAAAATAACGGTAACAGCATTCCAAGTTATGCTGGTTACTTTTGTGCAGCACTCCAAGCCACCCTAACAGGTGTAGCTGTAGATAAGAACGGCAATAGTGTCCCTGGGCTTTCTGATGTCACAAGTACAGTCCCATCTGGCAAAAGTGCAAAAGTCACACGTCGCGAAATGGCGGACTGGACCTTCCTTGGCTGGAGGACCAATAAAACTAGCGGTTCTCCATCTGGCGGAGCCGACTACACTGTAGATAACTTAAAATCCAATCAGACCGTATACGCCGTATACGAATATAAATCATTTCAAGCCGAAGCTAAATCGGGATCCAAAAATACTACCGGCTACACAAACGATGACAATACAGCAAAGCGAGTCTTTACATGTAATAACCTAACCGACGGTTGTAATACAACATTCACCCTCAATATGAAAAGAATAACCGGTTCCGGCGAAAGCAAATATAGTGTCCTGGAAAAAAAGGTCAGCTCCAGTAAGTTTGAGGCCAAAGAATCGAATGAATCTTTTGATCCGACGGAAAAGAATGGCACAGCCAAATTAATAAAGGAATATACGGTTGCGATCAAGCCGGGGCAGAGTGCCTGTTATCGACTCACCTTTCACCCATATGGGGATTACGGCGCAAATACTACTAAGAGTGTTACGATTTGCGCATACGCAATCAGTAACCTGGGCTCCAGTATCACTATGATGGTTAAGAAAAATAATAGTGCCAAGTTTAATCATGCACCAGACACTAAACCTCTATATGTTAAGCCAACGGATACGGTCTACCTGCAAGGTTCTTATACGCCCAAAGCACAGTACGCGGCCAATCTTTCTCCAAAACGCCTAGTTATTAATAAAACTACGGATGAAACCAGTGGCACAATAATCAGTAGGTTTAATAAACTAATAGAGCCAGACTGGAAGAACGCATTCTCTATCCGGCTAAAAAACGCCAATAATGAAGTCATTGTCGGTGGTGATACCAAAAAGAGAAATGGTGACTTCTCAAATTACACCATTGATAGGAATAGTAAAATTACCAAATATTACGTTGGCCAAACGCTAACGGCTGTAGTGCAAACAAATATCAGCAAGGATGATTGCAAGACTACACCAAAATCCGCAGATATAACATACGTGGACGGTACTGGATTTGTTGTTAATATTAATAATTCTGTCGTTTCTGACAGTGATTATATAAAGGTACCATACAACTTCTCAAACAGAACAGAAATTACCGATAACCCAGACGAAAAAATAGTCTACGCCGGTCAGAACGCAACGATTAAATATTCTACTATAGTTGGGACTAGGAAGAATAACACTATTGGGGGTAATGCATACGCAACAATCGTGAGAGATGCAAAATACAAAATGCGTATGACATCAGATGGTGGAGAGAGCTGGACATATAGCGAAGAGAAAAACGGCACATTGCACGATAATGATAACTTAGAAAGCGAAACAATATCACGAGAGGCAAGCCTTATTATTCCAGATGTTCCTGCGGGGTCTAAAATTTGCTTTCAGTCATTAGTGTATCCAAAAGACAGTGGTAACGATACTAATTTAAACTCAAAATACTACGACGAGAGCAATCTGAATAACTGGGCTTTTTCGGAAGAAAAATGTTTTGTAGTAGCCAAAAGACCATCACTCCAAGTATGGGGCGGCAATATCTACTCTAGCGGAGAAATAAATACAAGCACCGCAGCTAAAACTATTGATGGTAACCTCCATACATTTGGCTCCTGGGGAGAACTTGGCATTATCTCTGGTGGAGCAGTTACGGGTATGGCTAGCGGCGCAGGTTACGGTTACTCTGGGCCAAACTCCGCCGCCAACCCTGGTGGCGCAAAAGGCAACAATTTCTGCGAGGCTAGTCCTCTATCCTTTGCTAACAATGATTGTCAAAATAAAAAAACAGGCTCTCTAGACATCTCCTTTGGCGGACTTTCTAACGATTCGGATTTCATCACTCAAGCTCTCGCTAACGAAAATGCAAATATTACAAGGTACTCCGATCCTTCTGAATTTAGTGGCGAAATTGACTCTGGTACGGTATTTATTAGCAATCCAGACGGAGACATTAATATTGATAAAGACATAAAATACACCGGAAGCTATACGTCTCTAGATTCTATACCTAAAGTCGTAATCTATGCTAAGAATGTTAATATTTTCTGCAAAGTATCGCGCATAGACGCTCTTATTATTGCAAAAGAAACAGTAGATACTTGTAGCAATGGCGAAGATATAAATAGTCGTAATCGTTCCAATCAACTAATAATTAATGGTGCCATCATTGCAAAAAAACTAAAAGCAGACCGCACCTATGGCGCTGGAACTGGAAATAATTCCATTGTTCCAGCCGAAATCATCAACTTTGATCCTTCACTTTATTTGTGGGGAGGAAAAGAAGTCAATGTTGACGCAAACACCTCCCTTAAGAACTCGTATGTCCGCGAGCTGTCCCCAAGATATTAGTGTGATATAATTAGCGAATGAAAGCAAAAACTAGTTTTGTCTGCCAGCAGTGTGGAGCTGTCTATGCTAAGTGGGTTGGGCAATGCCCCAATTGTAGCGCCTGGAATTCTTTAGTTGAACAAATAATAGAATCAGAATCATCTAAAAAATCTGCCCTAGCTAAGGGGCAAGTTTCTGGAAAGAAACTAGATTTTGTGAAGATTTCAACGGTTGTGCCTTCTGATGCTAAAGCACGCCTACTTACCGAGTTTCCAGATTTAAACACGGTACTGGGCGGGGGAATTTTAATGGGATCAGTGTCGCTACTTGCTGGGCAACCAGGAATCGGAAAATCTACTCTGCTTATGCAAATTTGTGCCGAAGTTGCTAAAAAACATAATGTACTATACGTTTCGGGTGAAGAATCTGCAGGTCAAGTAAAACTACGAGCCATTAGGCTAGGCGCAGAGGCGGAAAAACTTAGTTTTGCGGCTTCAACCTCGGCCAATGATATTGCAAAAACAATCGAATCTGGCGAGTTTGATCTCGTGATTGTGGACTCAATTCAAACCCTCGCAATGGACGAGATTTCTTCTGCCCCGGGTACCGTCTCGCAGGTTACAAATTCCGGCAATCTGATAATCCGGGCGGCCAAAAGCACCGATACTGCAGTAATAATTGTGGGCCATGTAACAAAAGATGGTACGCTAGCCGGTCCAAAAGTTTTAGAACACTTAGTCGACGTGGTGCTGAATTTTGAAGGTGATAGGTATGGCGGATTCAAAACGGTTCGCGCAGTTAAAAACCGTTTTGGCTCCACAAACGAGGTCGCAATTTTTGCCATGGCCGAAAACGGTTTAAGCGAAGTCCAAAATCCTTCGGCGGCACTTCTAGCGGAGCGCACCAATACGGACGGCTCAATTATTTTAGCAACCCTAGAGGGCAACCGCCCAATCCTAGTGGAAATTCAGGCGCTTGCCACAAATACCAATTTTGGCTATCCTAAGCGCACCGCTAGCGGTTTTGATATCAATAGATTAAATCTTCTAATAGCCGTCTTAGAGCGTCGCACCAAATTAAAGCTAAACGATAAAGATATTTTTATCAACGTGGTTGGCGGCATGAAAATCAATGATTCTGCGGCAGACCTAGCAGTTTGCATGGCCATCGCCTCGGCCGCGGCCGGAAGAAAACTAGGCGAAGATTATGTAGTCTTTGGCGAGGTCGGATTGGGTGGCGAAATCCGTTCGGCATTTCGCGCCGATCAGCGTATCGCCGAAGCTAAAAAACTTGGTTTTAAACATGCCATCGGCCCTGCTACAATTCGCGACAAATTCGTAATTCCCGCTAAAGATCTAAGAGAAACCCTCATCAAATACGTGAGATAACAACAACTAACTATTAGTTTTGAGACACACTCAAGGCCGTTCGGCCAAGCTTATGGTCTCAAAACTAATAGTTAGTTGTTATATAATATAGTTATGAGAATTTTAGGCATCGATCCAGGAATTGGAATTACGGGCTTTGGGTTAATTGAAACTACTAGCCGTGCGGGTGCTAAAGCCCTAGACTATGGTGCGGTAACTACCAAAATCGATGCGCCAATGGCAGAGCGTTTACACGAATTATATGATTCTTTAAGTGAGGTATTTGATGAAACTAAGCCAGAAATTGTAGCGATTGAAAAGCTGTTCTTTTCTAAAAACATCACTACGGGCATTGCTGTAGCGGAAGCCCGCGGAGTGATTTTGCTAGTAGCCGCTCAAAAAGGAGTGATAGTCCGCGAATACACACCAAACGAAATCAAAAAATCCATGACCGGCTATGGTTCGGCTACTAAAACCCAGATGGAAGAAATGGTGCGGATACATCTTGGCTTAGAGAAAAAACCAAAGCCAGATGACGCGGCTGATGCTCTGGCTGCTGCAATTACGTGCGGATTTTTATACCGCAAAGATGAAGTGGTAGTAGTAGATAAGTTCTCTAATTCTTGCAAAAAGAAAAAATCAGGTGGTGTATAATATAATCCATGATAGCTCATCTTAAAGGCAAAATCGAAGAAAAATTTGGCAATGCGTTAATTTTGGACGTGCACGGAGTAGGTTACGAAATTATGGTCCCTACCCCAGATTTTGAAAGCGTAAAACTAGGGGAAGAACGAAAATTCTTTACCTACCACCAAGTAAGAGAAAATGCCGAGGAGCTATATGGCTTTTCGTCTTTATCGGCAAAAAAGATATTCGAACTCCTAATTAGCGTGCAGGGAATTGGCCCAAAAGCCGCAATTGCTATCTTATCTCTTGCCGAGGCGGAGGAAGTAAGAAACGCTATCGCTAACGCGGACTCAGCTTTTATATCTAAAGCAACCGGCGTAGGCAAAAAGAGCGCCGAGCGAGTAATTGTAGATCTACGCGACAAAGTTGGAACACCTTCGCACTATGGCACCACTACCCCTTCGTTAACTAAGGATGTAGATACTCAGCCAGACGAAGCCCTAGATGCCTTAATTGCTCTTGGCTTCCCACTAAAAGAAGCCACATCGGCACTAGAAAAAGTGGATAAAACCCTTTCCGTAGAAGAAAGAATTAGATTAGCACTCAAAAAATAAAAAATATAAAATTCGGCATTTAACCTTTTTATCATATTTGTGATATAATGTATCTACGCCTGGGTGTGGCGCAGTTGGTAGCGCGCGACTTTTGGGAAGTCGAGGCCGCTGGTTCAAGTCCAGTCACCCAGACCATTTTTTATCAGTTAAAGCGGGGCTTGGCGCAGCCCGGTAGCGCGCACGCATGGGGTGCGTGAGGTCAGGAGTTCAAATCTCCTAGCCCCGACCATACCAGGAGCTGAGCGAAAAGAAAACTTGTTTTCTTTTCCGAAGCGACGCAGTATGGTCTGCCTTTGCGAAGCGAAGGATGACCAGGTCCACACGCCTGGGTGTGGCGCAGTTGGTAGCG
>JAEEGI010001090.1_pt1 | contig 68996 bp, 73 predicted proteins | sample 8958751 | NCBI WGS metagenome assembly JAEEGI01 (sample SAMN16246545, study PRJNA631951) | gut metagenome | biome: gut microbiome; feature: rumen; material: KS-attached | host: Bos | place: Iran: Karaj | collected 2018-10
ACCTGAAGGAGCGCATGCTCAAGAGCATCAACTTCCAGCCGTGCTACGCCCTGGGTGAGAACCTCGCTGCCACCTGTGTCGACCTGGCTTGGCACATGCTCGCCTCGAAGGATATTCCCACAGCCGATAAGGCTATGGAGTTCGAGACAGAGTCGTTGCGTAAGGTGGGACTTCTGAATCCCTTTATTCCGATTCCGCCACGCTATCACACCAGCTACTTCAACCACGTGTGGGGTGGGGGCTATGCTGCCGGCTATTACAGCTATCTGTGGACAGAGGTGCTGGCCGTCAACATCGCCGATGTCTTCGCCAAGCGTGGTGCCCTGAAGCCTGAGACGGGACAGGACTTCCGCGACAAGATCTTGAGCCGCGGCAACACGGGCGACCTCATGCAGATGTTCACCGATTTCACCGGCATGGCCCAGCCCGATGCTTCGGGCCTGCTGAAAGCCCGCGGATTATAGAGTCAGAAAAGATGCATATCGCCATAGCAGGAAATATCGGTAGCGGGAAGTCGTCGCTCACCCGACTGCTCGCCAAACACTACGGATGGGAGCCGCGCTACGAGGCAGTAGACGGCAATCCCTATCTGGAGGACTACTACCGTGACATCCATCGGTGGTCGTTCAATCTTGAGGTGTATTTCCTCAAGGAGCGTTTCCGCGACCTGATAGCCATCTCGCAGACAGATCATACCATCATTCAGGACCGTACCATCTTCGAGGGGGTGTATGTGTTCATGACCAACAACCACGCCATGGGTAACCTCTCGGATCGCGATTTCGACACTTATATGGAGCTGTTCCATCAGATGATGTCGCTGGTGAAGTTGCCTGACCTCATGATCTATCTGCGGGCCTCCGTGCCCCATCTGGTGAGCAACATCCAGCAGCGGGGACGCGACTATGAGCAGACCATTCAACTGGAGTATCTCCGTAATCTGAATGAGCGCTACGACGACTTTATCTACCAGAAATACCAGGGGCGCGTGATGACTGTTGAGAAAGACAACCTCGACTTCATCCACAACCCCAAGGACCTCTCTCAGATCATCGACCGCATCGATGCCGAGCTCTTCGGACTCTTTCCTATCACCTAACCCCCATCACCTAACACCCCAAGAATATGCACATCGCAGTAGCTGGAAACATAGGCAGTGGCAAGACCACACTCACCAAATTGCTCGCCCATCGATATGGATGGACGCCACGTTTCGAACCCGTAGACAACAACCCCTATCTGGCCGATTTCTATGCCGACATGCCCAGATGGTCGTTTAATCTGCAGATCTACTTCCTCAGCAAGCGCTTCAAGGAGGTGGTGGAGATTTCCCAGTCGAAGGAAGTGATCATCCAGGACCGTACCATCTTCGAGGATGCCCGCATCTTCGCGCCCAACCTACACGGGCAGGGGATGATGAGCGACCGCGACTTCGAGAACTACTCCGACCTCTTCGACCTGATGATGTCGCTGGTGAAGTTGCCCGACCTCATGATCTATATCCGTTCGAGCATCCCCACGCTGGTGGCACAGATCCAGAAACGTGGTCGTGAGTATGAGCAGACCATGCGACTGGATTATCTACAGGGACTGGAGAAACGTTATGAGGACTGGATAGCCACTTATAAAGGTCAGTTGATTATCGTAGATGGCGATCACTGCAAGTTTGGCGAGAATCCCGAGCATCTGAAGCAGGTGACGGACATGATCGATGCCAAGCTCTTCGGACTGTTCCCCATGGAGGATTAGGTACAAATTTTATGAAAAAGACTCGTTTATTCACGATACTCATAGCCATTTTAGTCGTATGCGAGACAATGGCAGAACGCCCTAAGATAGGGATGGTCTTTGGAGGGGGCGGCGCCAAAGGGGCAGCAGAAGTAGGAGTGCTGAAAGTCCTCGAACAGGCTGGTGTTCAGGTGGACTATATTGTTGGCACATCCATCGGTTCTATTGTTGGAGGACTATACGCTGCTGGTTATACAGCTAATGAACTTGAAACGATGTTTCAGACACAGGAGTGGCTTTCATTGCTGACTGATCGTAAGGCTTCGCTCAGTAATGATCCCTACCAGACAATTGATGGTGTAACCTACATCTTCGGTTTCCCCGTGATGGATCGCAACAGCAGTGTTTTTGGCGTCATGAAAGGCGAAAGTGTTGAAAATATGCTCGACTCGATGTTGTCCGTCAAGGGTTGTAAGGATTTTGAGAGTTTACCCATCCCGTTTTGTTGTGTGACGGCTGACATCAGGGCTGCTCAGGAAGTAGTGTTATCTAAAGGGGCTATCAGCAAGGCCATGCGCGCCTCGATGTCCATTCCTGGTATCTTTAAGCCTGTCAGACTCGACGACAGACTGCTTGTTGATGGTGGTATGCTTAATAATCTCCCAGTCGATGTCTGTCGTAAGATGGGGGCAGACATAGTAATAGCCATCGACCTTCAGCAGAACGAGCAGAAGCCTCGTAAACAGTCTGATTTGAGTATGCTTTCCTCACTAGCCGACATGCTTGGTTTCGGAGGCATTCTCGAATGGATTACCAATCGGCCCGATATTGAGAAATACCTTGAGAATCGGCAAAAAGCAGATATTTACATTCACCCGAATCTTCCTGATGCTGATGCATCGAGTTTCGGCAACAAGAATGCTGCTCGAATGATTCAGGCCGGTGTAGTAGCAGCCAAACAGCAGCTACCCGAACTACAGCGTATCCTTATTGATAAATAGAAGAAAAAGAGCGGCAGACCTCTCTCAGATTATCGATCGCATCGATGCCATGCTCTTCGGTCTGTTCCCCATGGAGGGTTAGCGGAACGGCCACTTTCGATGATACCGATTATTCCCATTAAAAAAGCCACATCTCGTCAAAGATGTGATCCGAAAAAATGCAAAAAAAAGGAAAAAAACATGTAATACATGTCTTATACCAAGAATAATCGCTACTTTTGTATGCAATATTGGTTGAATTCCTAACAAATAAGAAAAAAAAGAGAAATGAAGAGTGTAAAACTATTGTGGATGCTGATGCTGGCTTGTATGGTCGGTTTCTGTGTAGCTGGATGTACATCAAAAGATGATGATGATGACGATGAGACATATCAGACTCGTGATTATATCATCGGTATTGGTAAATGGGATGCAAAGCAGGTGAAGAAATCCGATGGAACATGGTCTGACTTCCCATTTGGCGAAGGTAAGCGCTTTATGATTGAGTTCTTCGACAGGAAAGGTGATAGCAATGAACGCAAGTTCAAGTCATGGGAATATATCGGTTATACCGACCCCAGTGTCGAACCTGATCAGTATGAAGGAACCTACACCGTCAGTGGCAGAACGGTAACTTGTTCCGTCGATGGCCAGCAACATCTGAAGATGATTGTCACCAGTATGGAAAACAGACAGCTTGCAGCAACCGTGACCTTTTATAAAAAGAACGTCACATTTGATATAATCATGGATAGGACATGGTAAGAGAAAGAAAATTCAGGCCAGTGTCGTAGAAGCCTTGAAAAAGAGCCACTTAATTTCTGATAATCGATTGTTCACATAGAGATAAGCGCCATTGGAATAAAATCTAGTGGCGCTTATTTTAAGACAAAGTGAATCAGTGAAACACCGAAACATTTGGTAAGCACACACACAATTATGTGTCGACAATTCGACAATTCGACATTTCATTTATTAAAATCGACAAATATAGTAATTAGAATTATATATTATAATATATATAATATATTATATATATTATAATATATAATTTATTAGTTTATGATTGTTCAATTGTTCCTTCACTGTAACTATTTACTTTAAAAACCACCAATTGTCGAATTGTCGAATTGTCGACTGTCCGTCAAAAAATTCGCAAATGATACAGTGTTTCATATGTTTCTTAAAATGCAATTCAAAAAACCTAATGTTTGATGGCAAGATCAATAGAAAATATTATATTAATTCTGACTTTTGATTAAAATTTATTAATTATGGAAAGGAGGATTTGGATTGTATCGATAAAACAAGTATATTTGCAAAAAATATACATTACTAATTAGTTGCCTAAATAGTATAGTCATGAGAAAGATCGTTATTTTTTCATTCGCATTAATATGTTCAGTCAGGGCCATTGCGCAGATTCCTTATTTTGCGGGAACGGTGGGCGATGGCAAGCTCTATGGCTACACATCGCTGAAAGTGCGTCCAGGCATTAATCATCAGGAGACTTATACCACCTTTCAATATGGATTGGGTGACCATTGGGCCACGGGTGTTGATCTGTATACAGGTCCGGACTGCGCGTATTGGGGCGGATTGATGCGATATGGCCTGAATCTCAACAAGTGGATTAACATAGGTGCTGAGGTGACGTCGTCTTTTGATTTGAACAACAGCTTTAAGTTCTCTTATCTCACATCGGCCTTGTACATGAATGGTGCAATCAGCAATGATGGAAATCTTTTCTGGTGTTCGAATACGTGGTGGGTGGTTCATGATGGCTCTGACAACACCTTCTCGAATTACGAATATCTTGGCTATACCATTCATCTGAGAAACCAGCGGGCCATTACGCCTATGTTAGGTGCCATCCATTCCTGGAAGTTCGATCAAGATATCGATGTAGGTGCAGGTTTTTATTATACCATTGGAAACTGGAACCTTTATTTGTGGGGTAATGACTTCCTGAAGAGCCACCCGCGATTGATTGCAGGTATTGATTTCGTTCTTTAAAAAAGCCCCAACCGGTGTGGATGGGGCTTTGTGGTGGTGCTTGTGTTGCTTAGTACAGGGGAATCTTGTAGCCGATGGTCAGCATGATGACGGCATTGCGTGTCTTGCCGTCGGCTTTTGTCATACAGTAATTGCCAATGCTGGTGCTGTGGACCTCTGACTTGAAGATATTGGAGAGACCGATGTTGTAGCGCAGGTCGAGGGCACAATCGTCGAACTCATATGACAGGCCTACGGGGATGGAGAAGTCGGATTTCTCACAGAAATCCTTAATCTTGTCGTCGCCTTGATGGGCGTTCAGCAGGAACCCGAACTGAGCGCCGGCCTTGATGCCGAAGCCCTTGACGGGGTAGATAGCGGCCATGATGGGCACGTTGAGGTAGTCGATATTGAAGTTGAACTTTGTCTTGTCGTTGCTGACTCTCGCGCCCTGCATGGAATAAAGGGCTCCGGCTGTGAGTGCGAAATGATCACCGAACTGATAGCCCAACTCAACACCGCCAACGAAGCCGATCTTCATCTTCAGTTCACTTACATCGCCAGTCATTGTGGCTACGGTTCCGCCAGCCATGGGCTTGATGAATGGACCACCCTGTGCGCTGGCACTTAATGTAGCTGCCATCAAGGCAGCAATCAGCAAAATCTTTTTCATACTTCTTGTTCTTTTTTATGTTAATAATCTATTTTCTTACAATCACGCTGCCGCTGGCCTGATGAGTGGCCAGGATGAGCACTTCTGCTATCTGTACGTGCTCCGGTGCGTTGGCGGCATAGACAGCCACATCAGCGATGTCGTCGCCCGTGAGGGGCTTGATGCCCTGATAGAGCTTGGCGGCACGATCGGTATCTCCGTGGAAACGGATGTTGCTGAAGTTGGTCTCTACAAGGCCGGGCTTGAGATTGGTGACGCGGACGGCAGTGTTGGCCACGTCAATGCGGAGTCCGTCGGAGAGGGCTTTCACTGCTGCCTTCGTGGCGCAGTAGACATTGCCTCCGGCATAGGCGGCATCGCCTGCCACACTCCCTATATTAATAATGTGTCCGTTGTTGCGTGCTATCATCTGGGGTACGATGAGGCGCGTCATCGTCAGCAGCCCCTTGATATTGGTGTCGATCATGGTCTCCCAGTCGTCGGGGTCACCCTCGTATTCTGGCTCGAGGCCCAGTGCGAGGCCAGCATTATTGACGAGTACGTCGATCTGCTGCCACTCCTCAGGCAGGCGCTCGATGGCTTTGCGGGCAGCCTCGCGGTCTCTGACGTCGAAGGCGAGGATGAGCACGTCGGTGCCCTTGGCCTGCAACTCCTGACGGATGCTTTCTAACTTCTTAACGTTACGGCCGTTAAGGATGAGCCGGTCGCCATTATCGGCGAATTTGTGGGCGCAGCCGAGGCCGATGCCGCTCGTGGCGCCTGTAATGAAAACGGTCTTGTTCATATTTCTATGTTGTGTCAATATTTACTTTGTGGCTGCAAAGATACGAAAAAAAGTGAAAAGTGAAAAGTGAAAAGTGAAAAATATGCTGCTGCCGTACTATCTTCCCAGATTTTTTTGTATTTTTGCACCCGAAAAGAATCAACCGGTTATGACGAAGCATGAATTTGATGGGTATAGGAAGAAGTATGCCCGGCAGATAGAGGCCATCAGGCAGGCAGCCCACGAACTGCATCAGAGTGTGAACGAGGTGTATGGTGACGATCTGCCATACGGTTTTCATCTGGATATGGTGGTGGAGGGTGTCATCTGCTATGGCTATCTGGTATGTGCCCGTGAGGAGGATGTACTGCCGCTGATCTTCGGCAGTTACTACCACGACAGTATCGAGGATGCCCGACAGAGTTATAATGACGTGGTGCGGGCGGCCCGCAAGTGGATGACGGAGGAGCAGGCGCAGATGGCTGCGGAGATTGTGTATGCCCTGACCAACGAAAAAGGCCGTAACCGTGAGGAGCGGGCAGGGGAGAAGTATTACCAAGGGATACGTGCTACCCCCTATGCGCCGTTTGTGAAACTCTGTGACCGTCTGGCCAACGTGACCTACAGCTGTTCGGTGGACAGTGGCAGGGACGGCAACAGGATGAGAGAGGTGTATAAGAGTGAGATGGGCAAATTCCTGCCTGCTCTCATATCGGATACCGACGATCAGCGCAGACAGATTCCCTTTGAGGCCATTACGGCGCTTGCGGAGATCCTGATTGACGAGGTGGATCGTGACGAAATCCGCAAACAATGGAATTGCTAGTAAGGGGGAAAATAGAAAAAAGTAAGCTGAATCGCAATTTTTCTTGCAAAAGATTTGTTTATTTCGCAGAAATGATGTACTTTTGCAGCCGATAACGACAAAAAAGAGAATTATGTCAATGTTGAATGCATACTTTTACGGCTATTACTTTTACTTTGCAAGCAATTGTGAAGCGGATGGCCGTAAGTAAAGCTAAAAAAGAAAAAAGGTAAAAAATGATATAAGGCTCCGCTTCACGAAAAGGTGAAAGCGGAGTTATTTTTTAAGTGAAGAGTGAATAGATAAGATGAAGAGGATTGCCATACAAGGACTGATCGGGTCGTTCCACGATATCGCGGCACACCTGTACTTCGAGGGAGAACAGATACAGCTGATCTGCTGCTCTACCTTCGAACAGGTGTTCCAGACCATTAAACAAGACCCAACGGCCATCGGCATGCTAGCTATCGAGAATACCATCGCAGGTAGTCTGCTGCATAATTATGAATTGTTACGTGATTCAGGCACAACCATTGTGGGTGAGCATAAACTGCATATCACACACAGTATCTGTTGCCTGCCTGAGGATGACTGGGACTCGATAACGGAAGTCCACTCCCATCCTGTGGCCCTGATGCAGTGCCGGCAGTTTCTTGCCCAGCACCCGCAACTGAAGAATGTGGAGGCTGAGGATACCGCAGGCTCGGCGAAGATGATTGCCGAGGAGGGTAGGAAAGGATGGGCAGCCATCTGTCATGCTGAGGCAGCACGGCTCTATGGTCTGAAAGTGCTCGAAGACCATATCGAGGACAATAAGCATAACTTCACGCGATTCCTCGTGGTGTCGAATCCCAATAAGGCCGATATGCTGCGCCCCCTGACGGAGACAAACAAGTCGAGTATCGTGTTTTCGCTGCCTCATGAGGAGGGTAGTCTTTCGCACGTCCTGGCGATACTCTCGTTCTATAAGATTAATCTGACGAAGATACAGTCGTTGCCGATTATCGGAAGGGAGTGGGAATATCTGTTCTATGTAGATGTGATGTACGACGACCTCACCCGCTACCGTCAGTCGATAGATGCCATCATACCGTTAACAAAGGATTTAAAGATTTTAGGAGAATATAAAGACGGGAAACAAACGAATTAAGAATTAATAGTTTAGAGTTATGATTACCAAGATACAACCAGCTGAGCGCTTGTCGCTTGTCAGTGAGTATTATTTCAGTAGGAAATTGAAGGAAGTGGCTCAGATGAATGCCGAGGGGAAGGATATTATCAGTCTCGCTATAGGCAGTCCTGATATGCCGCCTTCAGAGCAGACTATTAACAGACTGTGTGAGGTGGCTCATCAGCCCAATGCACATGGTTATCAGCCTACGATGGGTACACCTGAACTGCGTGAGGCGATGGCTGGATTCTACAAACGTTGGTATGGTGTCGGCCTCGATGCCAAGACGGAGATCCTGCCGTTGATCGGCTCGAAGGAGGGTATTCTGCATGTGACGCTGGCTTTCGTGAATCCTGGCGATGCTGTCTTGGTGCCCAATCCCGGCTATCCCACTTACACGTCGCTGAGCAAGATCCTGGGTGCGAAGATCGTGAATTACAATCTGCGTGAGGATAACGGTTGGCAGCCGGATTTCGACGAATTGGAGCAGATGGACCTCTCGAAGGTGAAGCTGATGTGGACCAACTATCCGAATATGCCTACGGGAGGTAGAGCCCGTATGGAGACCTACGAGCGGCTGGTGAAGTTTGCCAAGGATCATGGTATCGTGGTGGTGAACGACAATCCCTATAGCTTTATCCTCAGCGAGGAGCATCTCTCGATTCTCCAGGTGCCGGGTGCCAAGGACTGCTGCATCGAGTTTAATTCGATGTCGAAGAGTCATAATATGCCAGGCTGGCGTGTAGGGCTTTGTGCCACAAATGCTGAGTTTATCACATGGATACTGAAGGTACAGTCGAACATCGAGAGCGGAACCTTCCGTGGTATCCAACTGGCTGCTGCTGAGGCATACCAGAATGATGAGGCCTGGCATCGGGAGTATAATATCGAGATCTATCAGCGTCGTCGTCAGTGGGCAGAGAAGATCATGGATGCCCTAGGCTGCACCTACGATAAGGACCAGGTCGGTATGTTCCTTTGGGGAAAAATCCCTGAGAGTATCAAGAATGTAGAAGACCTCACTGAGCGTGTGCTCCACGAGGCCCGTGTGTTCATCACGCCCGGCTTTATCTTCGGCTCTAACGGCGAAAGATACATAAGAATCTCTCTCTGCGCCAAGGAAGAGAAAATCCAGCAAGCATTGGAAAGAATCAAAAACGCAATATAATTATGGAACTGGAATTAGCACCACTGAATTTACCGAGTGACAATGAACGTCCCTTCGTGATTGCAGGCCCTTGCTCTGCAGAGACTGAGGAACAAGTGATGACCACCGCCCGTGAACTGGCGATGAAAGGCTGCCACAATTTCCGTGCAGGCGTATGGAAGCCCCGTACGAAACCAGGTGGTTTCGAAGGTCATGGTGAGCCCGCCCTCGTATGGCTTGCCCAGGTGAAGAAAGAAACGAAGATGCTCGTCTCCACCGAGGTGGCTACAGCTGAACACGTGGATCTCGCCCTGAAGTATGGCATCGATATCCTTTGGATAGGTGCCCGTACATCGGCCAATCCTTTTGCCATGCAGGCGATTGCAGATGCCCTGAAGGGGGTGGATGTGCCTGTGTTTGTGAAAAACCCCGTAAATCCCGACCTCGAACTCTGGATTGGTGCCCTGGAGCGTATCAACCAGGCGGGTGTCAAGCGTCTGGGAGCCATCCATCGTGGTTTCTCTTCGTATGAGCAGAAAATCTACCGTAATGCACCGATGTGGCAGATTCCCATCGAACTGCGTCGTAGGATTCCTGAACTGCCTATCATCAGCGACCCCTCACATATCGGAGGCCGTAGGGAACTGGTGGCTCCGCTTTGTCAGCAGGCGATGGACCTTGGTTTCGACGGTCTGATAATCGAGAGTCATTGCGATCCCGACAAGGCTTGGAGCGATGCCAAGCAGCAGGTGACACCCGATGTGCTCGACTATATCCTGAGTCTGCTGGTGATACGCGATGAGAACACCACCACGGAGGGTATCTCACAGTTGCGTAAGCAGATCGACGAACTCGACAACCAGTTGATGGATCTTCTGGCTAAGCGTATGCGTGTTTGTCGTGAGATCGGCCAGTATAAGAAAGAACATAATATGACGGTGCTGCAGGCCAACCGTTACAACGAGATACTGAACAAGCGTGGTGCGCAGGGTGCTCTCTGTGGCATGGATCCTGAATTCGTGGCCCACGTTTTCGAGAATATCCACGAGGAAAGTGTCCGTCAGCAAATCGAAATAATCAATAAGTAAGATGAAAATTCTGGTTATGGGAGCAGGTAAGATGGGAAGCTTCTTCATCGACCTGCTGAGTTTTGAGCATGAGGTGGCGGTCTTCGAGAGAGACCCCAAACGCATGAGATTCACTTATAACTGTCAGCGATTTACTTCGTATGAGGAGATTCAGGAATTCAAGCCAGAACTGCTCATCAACGCCGTGACGCTGAAATATACTATTCCCGTTTTCAAGGAGGTGATACCCTATCTGCCCAAGGAGTGTATCATCAGTGATATCGCCTCAGTAAAGACAGACTTGAAGGATTTTTACGAGCAGACGGGCATGAGGTATGTGAGTACACACCCGATGTTCGGTCCCACGTTTGCTAATCTGCAGCAGCTCTCCGAGGAGAACGCCATCATCATCAGCGAGGGCGACTATATGGGACGTATCTTCTTCAAGGACCTCTATCAGAAACTGGGGCTCAATATCTATGAATACACCTTCGAGGAGCACGATAAGACGGTTGCCTACTCTTTGTCGATACCATTTGTCTCGACGTTCGTCTTTGCAGCTGTGATGAAGCATCAGGATGCGCCTGGTACCACCTTCAAGCGCCATATGAGGATTGCCAAGGGTGTGCTGAATGAGGACGACTACCTGTTGCAGGAAATCCTCTTCAACCCCTATACCCACGATCAGGTCTCCCAGATCCGTACGGAGCTGAAGGAACTGCTCGAGATCATCGACAACAAGGATGCCGAGGGCATGAAGGGTTATCTGACGAAGATCCGCAACAACGTGAAGCGCGATATTGAGATCAAGCGATAGTCTCGACGCTTGTTCAAATACGTAAAATAATCGGTTCTTTTCTTGGAAGTTCCGATTATTTTGTGTATTTTTGCACCATTAAACCAATAAAGCATTAGAATTATGGGTATTATCATTTCACTTCTTTTAGGTTGTTTGGCTGGCTTCTGCGCTGGCAAGTTGATGAAAGGTGGTGGCTTCGGCATCATCATGAATTGTGTGCTGGGTCTCCTTGGTGGTGCTCTTGGCGGCTGGCTGTTTGACCTGCTTGGCATCGAGTGGGGTGGCCTCTTGGGACAACTTGCCATAGCAATCATTGGTGCTGCTCTTATCCTCTGGATTGCTTCGTTCTTTAAGAAGTAGGACTTTCTTATGAAAAAGGTTATATGGCTGATTGCAGCGCTGGTGAGCGTCTGCAATACGGTTTTGGCGCACACTGATTTCGGTGAGCGTCCTAAGCTTGTGGTGGGCATCGTGGTCGACCAGATGCGTTGGGACTATCTGAGCAGATATTACGATCAGTTCCAGGAGGATGGTTTCAGACGGTTGATCCAGAAAGGCTACAGTTGTGATAACTGCCTGATCAACTATGTGCCGACGATAACGGCTATCGGACATACAAGTGTCTATACTGGTTCGACACCGGCTCTACACGGCATCTGCGGCAATGATTTCTTCATCGATGACGATCCTGTATACTGTTGTGGTGATAAGACCGTTGAGCCCGTAGGCACGGACAATCGCAAGCGTGGTTGTATGTCGCCCCGTAATCTGCTTTCTACAACCATCGGCGACCAGATTCGGCTGCATACCGACTTCAAGTCGAAGGTGGTGGGCATATCCTATAAGGACCGTGCTGCCATCCTGCCCGCAGGAAGAAGTTCGGATCATGCCTATTGGTTGGATATCGACAATGGACAGTTTATCACGAGCACCTATTATCGTACTGAACTGCCAGCTTGGGCAAAAGCCGTTAATCAGGAACTCAAGAAAAACAAAGAATTGCAGAAGGTAGGTAAGGACGTTGGTCTCTATCCCCTTTGCGGACATATCACCACCGATATGGCCATTGCTGCCCTGAAGGGAGAGCGACTTGGCAAAGGCAAGGTGACGGATATGCTTTGTGTGAGCTATTCTCAGACAGACGTGATTGGACATAAGTATAGTACCCGTGGGGAGCATACCGATGAGGCTTATCTGGAGTTGGACAAGGATATCGCCCGTTTGCTGAAAGCACTCGACAATCAGGTGGGTGAGGGTAACTATCTGCTCTTCCTGACGGCAGATCATGGCGGTGCCCACAATTTCCAGTTTATGATTGACCACAAACTGAATGGTGGTGCGTGGAAAGTTGACGAAGACGTGCTGAACGACAAGTTGGATGCCTGTCTGAAGGAAAACCTTGGTACAGCCGTTGACCGTTCGATCATCAACGGCCTCAATGGTTATCGTGTGTATCTGAACCATGGAAAGATCAACGCCTTGGGACTGGATCTGCAGAAGGTGAAGGAGGTGTTGGTATCCTATTTCTCTCAAGTGCCCCATGTGCAGTTTGTGTTGGACTTCGAGAAGGTGAATACCTGGAGCGTGCCCGATGTTCTTCGTAGCCGTGCCCTCCTAGGCTATCATCCGCATCGCTCTGGCGACCTGCTTCTGGTGCTGGAGGCCGGATTCTATGAATTTGGCAAGTGGTCGTCGCCTATCGGTACGACGCATAGTGCATGGAACCCCTACGATGCCCATATCCCCCTGCTATTCTATGGTTGGAAGGTGGAGCATGGCAGCACGAGTCGCGAGGTACATATCACAGACATTGCTCCTACCATCACCCAGATGTTGCATATCCAACAGCCGAATGCCTGTATTGGTGAGGCTATTGGTGAAATCGTAGATGACTAATCGTTTAAAGAAATAAAGATGAACTTCCTTGAAGAAAAGATTCTGCACGATGGCGAAATCAGGCAAGGTAATATCCTGAAGATCGATAATTTCCTGAATCATCAGATTGATATCGATATCATGCGCCAGATAGCCTACGAGTTCCAGCGTCGTTTCCGTGGCGTGGAGATCAACAAGGTGCTGACCATCGAAGCCAGCGGTATTGCCATTGCCACGATGCTAGGCCATCTGTATGATGTGCCTGTGGTGTTTGCCAAAAAGGATCAGACGGCCAATTCTACCGACGATAAATATATGTCGCAGGCCTACTCGTTCACTCATAAGACCGTCAACAATGTCTTTGTTTCGAAGCCTTATCTGCATGCGACGGACAAAGTGTTGATTGTCGATGATTTCCTGGCTGACGGTGAGGCCATTCACGCTTTGGCTGATCTGGTGCATCAGGCTGGCGGTGAGGTGGTCGGCGTCGGCATTGCTGTGGAGAAGGGTCATCAGAAAGGTGGCAAATTGTTGCGCGAGGAGGGGTATCATCTGGAGTCGATAGCGATTATTGAGGAGATGGACTACGAGACGCAGACCATCCGTTTCCGTGAGCAACCTTCCAGGGATCTTGGTAATACGCAAATCGGTTTAAAGTTGTAAACGACGATGGCAGCAGGAAAGTGGATAGGTGGATTCATTGGATGGATGGCTGGAGGCCCTTTGGGCGCTTTGGCTGGCTATCTGGTGGGTTCGCTGTTTGATTCGATGCTCGATGGTGTGAATTCGCCCAGCAATTCCGGTACCTGGGGCTCTGGTTCGGAACGTGATACAGGTTCATGGCAGCAGAAATCATATCAGGACTATAATCAGGCCTATCAGCAGGCTTACCGTCAGCGTCAGCAACAGGGACAACGTAACAGTTTCCTCTTCTCGTTGCTCGTGCTCTCCTCATATATCATCAAGGCTGATGGAAAGGCGATGCACTCTGAGATGGAACTGGTGCGCCAGATGCTTCGTCAGAACTTTGGCGAGAGTGCGGTCTCTCAGGGAAATGAGATCCTGAACAAGCTCTTCGATGAACAGAAGCGCGAAGGTTGGCAGCAGTTTAAGTCGACCGTTCGTCAGTGTTGTGGACAGATCAACCAGCAGATGGACTATTCGCAGCGCCTGCAGTTGCTGAACTATCTCGTGATGGTGGCCAAGGCCGATGGCTCTGTGCCTCAGAGTGAGATCTCGGCCCTGAAGGAATGTGCCCAGTGGATGGGTCTTCGTAGCAGTGAGGTGGATTCGATGCTTCATCTTTCTGGTGACACGCTGGAAGATGCCTATAAGGTGTTGGGCGTCAGTCCGAATGCTTCTGACGATGAGGTGAAGAAGGCCTATCGTAAACTGGCGTTGGAGCATCATCCAGATAAGGTGGCTGCACTGGGTGAGGATGTGCGTAAGGCAGCAGAGAAGAAGTTCCAGGAGATCAATGCTGCCAAAGACCGAATCTGGAAAGCCCGGGGGCTTTGATAGTGAGAAGTGAAAAGTGAACAGTGAATAGTGAGGAGGCCGGCGATTGTTGTTCCAGAGGGGTGTAAGGAAGTGTTGTTGCATGCCTGTTGCGCACCCTGTTCCTCAGCCATTGTCGAGTGGCTGGTGCGACATAATATCCGTCCTGTGATTTTCTATTACAATCCGAATATCTATCCTCGTGAAGAATACGAGATCCGTAAGAATGAGAGTAAGCGCCATGCAGAGAGCTTAGGCCTGAAATGGATAGATGGCGATTACGACCACGAGCAGTGGCAGCAGGATGTTTGCGGACTTGAAGGCGAGCCTGAACGAGGCAGACGCTGCGAACTCTGCTTTACCCTTCGTCTGACTGCTGCTGCAAAGAAAGCAAAAGAGCTTGGCATTCAATACTTTACTACAACATTGGCTTCTTCCCGTTGGAAGAGCATAGAGCAAATCGAGCGTGCTGGCCATCTGGCAGAGCAAGCCGTAAAAGAAACCACCTTTTGGGCCCAGAACTGGCGAAAAGGTGGTCTTTATGAACGTCGGAATCAACTGCTGAAAGAATTTAACTTCTACAACCAGCAATACTGCGGTTGTGAATTCTCCCAGCGTCCGGAATCATGATCTCTTTCTGACTCTGAGGGTCTGTACGATACGACTCAGCTGGTTGGGAATACGTATCTGCTGCGGACACTTCGAGAGGCACTCCTCACAGTCCTGGCAGGCACGTGCCCATGTCTCAGCATTGGGCAGGGCCTTACGGTAACCCTCGATGAATTTCTGCTGACGCTCGGCATAGTCGGCTGCAGAAGGCTCGGGCAATGGGAGGATATGACTGTTGACAGCCTCGTTGTAATAGGTGAAATTGCCAGGAATGTTGACACCATAGGGACAAGGCATGCAGTATTCGCAGGCTGTGCAGGGTACAATGGGCACACCCGACATCTCATCAGCAATCTTGGCCAACAGCGCATTCTCTGATTCCGTGCAGACCTCCAATGGCGAGAACGTCTTCACATTCTCCTCCAAGTGGTCCATACGGTTCATTCCACTGAGAACGGTCAGGATGTTGGGGTAGGAGCCCACCCATCGGAATGCCCAGCGGGCTGTGCTGTCGTCTGGGTGTACGGCTTTCATCTGGTCAGTCAGTTCTGACGCCATTCTGCCAAAGGCACCACCACGCAGCGGCTCCATCACGACACACTGGATACCCAGTTTCTCACATTTGCCATACAGATATTCTGCATCCGCATCCGACCGTCTGCCACCACGCATCGAGGCATGACGCCAGTCGAGGAAATTCATCTGAATCTGTACGAAATCCCAATGGTATTCGTTGTTGTGATCCAGCAGCCAGTCGAAATCACGCACGTCGCCGTGATACGAGAATCCCAGATGCTTGATCCTGCCAGCCTCGCGCTCTTTCAACAGGAATTCGAGGATGCCATTGTCGAGGAAACGACCCTTCAATGTGTTCATACCTCCACCGATGCCGTGCAGCAGGTAGTAGTCGATATGGTCTACCTTCAGTCGCTCCATCGACTGCTCATACATCCGCTTCGAAGCATCGAAACTCCAGGTGTTCTGGCCCTGATTCGACATCTTCGTGGCTACATAATATTTGTCTCGCGGATGGCGTGAGAGGGCATTGCCCATCAGCACCTCCGACTGACCACGCATATACATTGGAGCGGTGTCGTAGTAGTTCACACCATGTTCGATGGCATAGTCCACCAACTGGTTCACCTCCTCCTGATTGTTGGGCAGACGCATCATGCCGAATCCCAACAACGAGATCTGTTCACCAGACCCGTGCTGCACACGATAGGTCATGCGGTTATCAACAGCTTTTTTGTTTTTCTGCGCAAAAGCACCCAACGGCTCCATAGCCATCAGAGCCATTGCCGATCCTGTGCCGATGCCGAGTCTCTTCAGAAACTCTCTGCGGTCCATGTTTAGTTTATCCTTTTCCATACACAAAGCATTTGTCGGGGTCAAAGTTACGAAGAATAATTCATAAAAACAACAAAAACAAGGTTAAAGTTTTGCCAATCTCGTTTTTTTGTTGTAATTTTGCGCGCTAAAGTAATATTGATATCAATTTTTAAGCATTTTATGGCCAACACTAACACATTTGTAGGTTCCAAAATCAAAGGAATCAGAGAATCGAAGAATCTCTCGATTGAGGAGATTGCAGAGAGCAGTGGTCTGTCGGTAGAACAGATCACCTCTATCGAGAACGATCAGAACCTGCCCTCCTTAGGGCCGCTGATCAAGATTGCCCGTGCCCTGGGTGTTCGTCTGGGAACGTTTATGGACGATAACGACGCCTTAGGCCCTGTGGTCTGTCGTGCAGCTGATCGTGAGCGCAACAGCAGCATCAGTTTTTCAAACGGTGCTACCGATGCCCGCAAGCATATGGAGTATCATCCACTGGCTCAGCAGAAGGCAGGTCGTCACATGGAGCCCTTCATGATCGACATCAATCCTGAGGAGAAACCTGATTTCAAGCTTTCTGCCCACGAGGGAGAGGAGTTTATCTATGTGATGCAGGGTGAAGTGGAAATCGAATATGGCAAGGAGAAATACCTGCTGAAGGAGGGTGACTCTATCTTCTATGATTCTATCGTGAAGCATCATGTGCATGGTGCCCCTGGCAAATCAGCAAAAATCTTAGCAGTCGTTTATATTCCGTTCTAAGAGATGAGCAACGTTAGATTAGATATGGCGGGAAGACCGCTGCCTGATAGGACCTATCCTGCTGAGACAGGATCAGAGGGCTATACGCTGCATGAGAAGACCCTTGGCCAGTGGCTTGAATACTGGGCTGAGACCACGCCTGATAAGGAATACATTGTTTATTCCGACCGCGATCTGCGCTTCACTTGGAGCAAATTCAACGAGCGTGTGGACAATCTCGCCAAAGGCTTGATCGCCATTGGCGTGAAGAGAGGTTCTAATGTAGGTATCTGGGCTACGAACGTACCCGATTGGCTCACTTTCCTCTATGCGACAGCCAAGATCGGTGCTGTGCTGGTGACGGTGAATACCAACTATAAGCAGAACGAGTTGGAGTACCTTTGCAAGGACTCCGATATGCAGACGCTCTGTATCACTGATGGTACCTGGGACTGTAACTACGTGGATATGACCTATACCATGCTGCCCGAGTTGAAGAACTGCGAGCGTGGTCATCTCAACAGCGAGCGATTCCCTTATCTGAAGAATGTCGTTTATATCGGTATGGAGAAGTATCGTGGTATGTTCAATACTGCTGAGCTTCTGCTGCTGGGCCAGAACGTCGAGGATGAGGAACTCAACGAGATGAAGAGCAAGGTGACTTGTCACGATGTCTGCAACATGCAGTACACTTCTGGTACGACGGGCTTCCCCAAGGGTGTGATGCTGACGCACTATGGCATTGCCAACGATGGTTTCTTCACTGGCGAGAACATGGGCTTTACGCAGGACGATAAGCTCTGCGTATGTGTGCCTTTGTTCCACTGTTTTGGTGTGGTGTTGGCCACGATGAACTGTCTGACGCATGGCTGTACGGAGGTGATGGTCGAGAAGTTCGATCCTCTCGTGGTGCTGGCATCTATCCATAAGGAGCGTTGTACAGCCGTTTATGGCGTGCCTACGATGTTTATCGCTGAGCTCAATCACCCGATGTTTGATATGTTCGACCTGAGTTGTTTGCGCACAGGTATCATGGCAGGCTCGCTTTGTCCTGTGGAATTGATGAAGCAGGTATCAGAGAAGATGTTTATGACTATTACGAGTGTGTATGGTCTCACGGAGTCGTCGCCAGGTATGACACAGACTTGTCTGAACGATACGTTTGAGCAGCGTTGCACCACCGTAGGTCGCGATTTCCCCTTTGTTGATGTGAAGGTGCTCGATCCTGAGACGGGCGAGGAGTGTCCCGTTGGTGTGCAGGGAGAGATGTGCTGTAAGGGCTTCAACGTGATGAAGGGTTACTATAAAAATCCTGAGGCAACGGCTGAGGTCATCGATAAGAACGGCTATCTGCACTCTGGCGACCTCGGCGTGAAGGACGAGCAGGGCTTCTATAAGATCACTGGTCGTATCAAGGATATGATCATCCGTGGTGGTGAGAATATCTACCCGCGTGAGATCGAGGAGTTCCTCTATCACATGCCTGGTATCCGCGATGTTCAGGTGGCTGCTGTGCCTTCGAAGAAATACGGTGAGGCTGTGGGTGCTTTCATTATCCTTGAAGAGGGTGTGACGATGACGCCTGAAGATGTGCAGCTGTTTTGCAGAGGAAAGATTGCCCGTTATAAGATTCCTAAGTATGTGTTCTTCATCGACCAGTTCCCGCTGACGGGCTCTGGTAAAATCCAGAAGTTCAAGCTGAAGGAGATGAGTCTCGACCTCTGCAAGAAATTCGGCTACGAAGTGATTTAGACAAAATAACATGATTAAAGACATAATAACAGACGAACATATAATAATAACAGATAAAATAAAAATAGTAATAGAAATATGTTAGTAAAAAAATGTTAGTATGTTATTTTGTCTTTAAAAAGTTACTCTGTCTTTGAATAGTTAATATGTAAATGATATGTTCGAGAATTTAAGTGAAAGATTAGAGCGATCGTTTAAGATCCTGAAAGGTGAAGGCAAGATCACCGAGATCAACGTCGCTGAAACCTTGAAGGACGTCCGTCGCGCCCTGTTGGATGCCGACGTGAATTACAAGGTGGCCAAGACCTTTACCGATACCGTGAAGCAGAAGGCGATGGGTATGAACGTGCTTACTGCCGTGAAACCTAGCCAGTTGATGGTGAAGATCGTCCACGATGAGCTGACAGAACTCATGGGCGGAAAGGCTACTGAGCTGAAGCTTGAGAGCCGTCCTGCCATCATCCTGATGTCTGGTCTGCAGGGTTCTGGTAAGACCACGTTCTCTGGAAAACTCGCCAACATGCTCAAGACGCGCCAGCACAAGAAACCGTTGCTGGTGGCCTGCGACGTCTATCGTCCTGCTGCTATCGAACAGTTGAAGGTGGTGGGCGCTTCAGTAGGTGTGGATGTCTATACGGAAGAAGGCAATAAGAATGTGGTTGAAATCGCCCAGAACGCCATCCGCAAGGCCAAGCAGGAGAGCTATAATGTGGTCATCGTCGATACCGCTGGTCGTCTGGCTGTCGATGAGGAGATGATGAACGAGATCTCCAACCTGAAGCAGGCCATCAATCCTGATGAGACGTTGTTCGTGGTCGACTCGATGACGGGTCAGGATGCTGTGAATACGGCCAAGGAGTTCAATGATCGTCTGGACTTCGATGGTGTTGTTCTCACTAAGCTCGATGGCGACACCCGTGGTGGTGCTGCTTTGAGTATCCGTACTGTCGTCACCAAGCCCATCAAGTTTGTGGGAACGGGTGAGAAGATGGAGGCCATCGACGTGTTCCATCCGGAACGTATGGCCGACCGTATTCTCGGTATGGGCGATGTCGTCTCTCTTGTGGAGCGTGCTCAGCAGCAGTTCGATGAGGAAGAGGCCAAGCGCCTGGAGAAGAAGATCCGCAAGAACAAGTTCGACTTCGACGACTTCATGGGTCAAATCCAGCAGATCAAGAAGATGGGTAACATCAAGGACCTCGCTTCGATGATTCCTGGTGTAGGCAAGCAGATCAAGGACCTCGATATCGACGACGACGCCTTCAAGGGCATCGAGGCCATCATCAACTCTATGACGCCCAAGGAGCGTGCCAATCCTGATATCATCAACCAGAGTCGTAAGCTGCGCATCGCCAAGGGCTCTGGCTCGAAGCTCGAGGACGTAAATCGCTTGATGAAGCAGTTCGACCAGACGCGTAAGATGATGAAGATGGTCTCTGGCATGGGCTCGTCGAAGATGGCCCAGATGGCTGCAGCCATGAAGATGAAGGGCGGCAAGCCGTTTTAGTGAATAGTGAATAATTAATAGTGAATAGTTATGGCAATAGGTAAATGGATCAGCAATCTGAAAGGCCTGTTCAATGAAGGCCCGCTGAAGGAATTGACAGAGGAAGTGGCAGGTCAGCCACAGTTGAAGTTATCAGCAGAGAATGTGGTTTTCTCGAACGAGTTTAACCAGACATTCAATGTGGAGAGTCCTGTGAGGGAGAACATGCGCAACAGTTTCATGTTCTCGATGCTGGTGATGGCATCGCATATCGTCATCGCTGATGGTAAGGTCGAGCCTGAGGAGTACCAGTTCCTGGGCAAATTCCTCAATGAGCATTTTGGCGAGGAGGCTGAGGTCGAAGGCATGGACGTCGTGAAGAAGCTGATTGCCAAGCATGAGGAGCTTGAGGCCCGCAAGCCGAATGCTTTCCTGCAGCTGATTGGCGACTGCGGTGCTCAGATTGCCGGTTCGCTCAGCGAGGATCTGCGTTATCAGATGCTCAGCATGCTGGCCCTGATTGTCAAGTCGGATACGAACATCAGCAACCAGGAGGTGGAGACACTGAAGGAAGTGGCTGTCTATATCGGTATGAAGGCCAATGATGTGGATGCGCTGATGAACCTCGACCCTGCAAAGGCCAAGGACGAGTGGCAGTGGATGAAGGAAAAGTAAAAAGGTAAAAAAGTAAAAAGGTAAAAAGGTGCAACTGATTGATGGAAAGGCAACGGCAGCGGCCATAAAGGCTGAGATTGCCGAAGAAGTGAAGGATATTATGGCCAAGGGTGGTAAACAACCCCATTTGGCAGCAGTCTTAGTAGGTCACGATGGTGGCTCTGAGACATACGTTAAAAATAAGGTACTCGCGTGCGAGGCTTGTGGCTTCAAGAGCACATTGATCCGCTTTGAGGACGACATCACAGAGGCTGAGCTTTTGGCTTGTGTCGATAAGCTCAATAAGGACGATGATGTTGATGGCTTTATCGTGCAACTCCCTCTGCCCAAGCATATCGACGAACAGAAGATCATCGAGGCCATCGACTATCGCAAGGATGTAGACGGTTTCCATCCCATCAACGTGGGTCGTATGGCTATTGGCCTGCCTTGCTTCATCTCGGCTACGCCTCTGGGCATCATTACGCTGCTGAAACGCTACAACATCGAGACCAGCGGTAAGAAGTGCGTCATTCTGGGTCGTTCGAACATTGTGGGTAAGCCGATGGCTCAGCTCATGATGCAGAAGCAATATGGCGATTCTACTGTCACTGTATGTCACTCGCGCTCAAAGACTCTGAAGGATGAGTGTCGCCAGGCAGATATCATCATCGCTGCCATCGGACAACCCGATTTCGTCACCGCAGATATGGTGAAGGAGGGGGCCGTGATTGTCGACGTAGGTACCACCCGTGTGCCTGATGCCACGAAGAAGAGCGGTTTCCGTCTGAATGGCGACGTGAAGTTCGACGAGGTGGCACCCAAGTGCTCGTTCATCACACCCGTTCCTGGTGGAGTAGGGCCGATGACCATTTGTTCGCTGATGAAGAATACCCTCGCTGCTGGTAAGAGAGAATATTATAAGAAGTGAAAAGTGAAAAGTGAAAAGTGAACAGTGAAAAATTTGCTTCCGCTGAGGAGTATTATCTGAAAGGCAACGAGGCCCGTAAGCGCGGATTGTGGCACGAGGCAATAAATAATTATATCCAGGCGATTGCGCTTGACCCTGACAGCCCCGCTGTCGAGGCCAAGCGCATGCTGGATGATATCATGGCCTTTTATTGCAAAGATATGTATAATCCGTGATCTTTTCCGCCTTTAGTTAACCTGACCTGATGTTTAAAAAGTGTTATTTTTACAATTTTAATCTATTTTTCTTGGATAATTCGTAGATTATCTGTACCTTTGTGCCCGCAAACAAATTAATCATAAACCATTTATAAAATTTTTTAACCATTATGAAACTTAGGAATTTATTAATGTTTGGAAGCATGGCCGTATTGTGCGCTGCTTTCACGTCATGTTCTAAGGAAATCGCCTTCGACAGCGAGGGCCTTGCAAATCAAGCTGCTGCGCAGCTCAAGGCTGAGTACAGAGCCAACTTCGAAAAGAAGTATGGTGCTATCGCTCCCAACCAGACTTGGGATTTCTCTACGATGACTCCTAGCGTCACTTTGCCTTCTACTGGCACTGCTACACGTGCTGAGGGAGATGAGGTTACCATTACCTTTAAAGGGCAAAGCAGTATGACAATCAATAAGAGTGTAAATGGGTGGATGCATCAAAATGTGCCGTTAGGTCAAGACAATACCTCTGTTGGTAGTCCTTTCTGTGCGGAAGCTACAAGTACAAAGAATACTTTCACCATTGTTCCTTTCTACCAGGGTAAGGCAAGTTATACATGGGAGTTGTGGGTGAACGTTGGCGGTAAGGACGGTAAGGATCAGTTGATCTGGACAAAGAATCAGGATCTGACATATATAGATGCCAAGGGTAAGCATGATCTGACAAATGATGGTGTTCCTGCTGGTGCAACCCAGATTAATGCTCCTACCTTTACTTATGAAGTAACCCCTGGTGCCAAAATGTATTTCTACCTGAAGGTATGGACTGAAAAAGATGGAACACATTATCCGAATGGCAAATATGTTATTAAATCATCGCTGAAAAATTATATGCGTGCTCTGGAAGGTTTGACTAGGCCCACTGGTAATGAAAATGACGGTTATAAGATTCCTGCTGACGATTTCGTGACCCTCGTTGGTTGTGAAGATGGTGGTGGTGATAATGATTACGAGGACCTGGCATTCATGTTTATCGGCCCACGCTTGCAAGAGGTTGAAGTAGTAGAAGTGAGAGAGGGCAAGCGTTATATGATGGAGGACCTGGGAGCTACGGATGACTTCGATTTCAACGATGTAGTTGTTGACGTGGCAAACGTTTATCAGAATCGGATTACATGGAGAGAGAATGATAATCATGAAATGGTAAAGGTCAGAGAAGAAGAGGTTTCAGGAAGTCGTAAGCAGGAGGCTATTGTCCGCGCTGCTGGTGGTATCTACAACTTTACTCTGAAGATTGGTGATACAGAATGGGTTAAGGGCGATAAAGTGAACGCCTCTCAGATGATCAACACTGGTTGGGGTAATACTACTATCGATCCTGACTATGAAATCGACAGATTCACTGTAACAGGTTGGATTCCTGGTGAAAACAATATCTCTCTGTTAGTTCCTCAGAAATCAGGTACGAACTATACCGATGTGCTGCAGGAAATCAAATTCCCGAAGGCCGGTGATGCTCCTATGATCATTGCTGTTGATGATTCACAGGGCTGGATGAAAGAGCGCCAGAGTATTCCTGGAGGTACTAATTCAACTGACGATTGGTGGTATAATCCAGTAAACCAATAATCATCGGATTTCCCGATATAAATCAAAGCTCGCCATTTGGGGCGGGCTTTTTTTATTTCTCCACGAGCTTATAGACGTGTCCTGAGGTCTTGCGGTCGCTCTCGAAATCGAACTGCTGGTTGCTCAGGGCGCGGCCCAGTTTCTCATACGACGTCTTGGGGTCGTAGTTGGTGAAACGCTCTTTCAACAGTTCATGTATCTCTGGCAGCGTCCACCAGCGTTCCTGCTCTGTAGGCTTCGGCTTGCGGAAGGTCTCACCAATCATCTCCACCAGGTCGTTCAGCTTCTGATAGGGCTCGTTCTCCTTAATCAGCGTGGCGATTTCCTCGTTGTCTAACCAGTAATGCTCTCCGCTATTAAACAGATGTAGCACCTGCGCAAAGAGTTGTTCGTGCCAGAGATTGTCCTCGAAGTCGATGTTCTTGCCAGGCGTGATGCCCACGCAGACGAAACGCCTGCTGCCTGTGGGATCCACCAACGGCTTTTGCTGGTTGGTGGTGCCGATAAACGAGGTGTAGCGCCTGAACTGCTTGATGGTCTTGCCATAGGGCGGACGGAACTTCACTTCAGCCGATGACAACAGATATTTCAGCACAATCTGCTGCGAGTTCGTGGTCTTGTCGAACTCGTCGATATTGATCAGCGCAAACATCGTGAGGGCGATGTTCAGGTCGAACTCGTTCTTGAAGTTGATCTTGTCGTTGTAATAGTCGCGCAGTTCTGGTGGCAGGATGATCTTGCAGAAACGCGTCTTTCCGCAGCCCTGACGACCAATCAGCAATGGTGTCAACGCATTGCCAGTCAACTGCTTATCACTCTCGCGCCATTGTGCCACCATACCCACAAGCCACTTCCTGAGATACATTTCCCAATGAGGCTGGCTGGTGGGCACGCGGGCTGCGAGCTCTTTGATGTAGTCGTGCCCGTTCCATTTGGGCAGCTTGTCCAGCCAGGTGTTCACAGGGTCGTACTGCTCGATGCGGGTGGAGTCGATGAAACGGTTTACGTCTCTGTCCCACGACTTCAAACCCAGTTCCGTCGCCCGCATCGTCATGTCATTGCGCACCTCCTCGGTCACGGGCTTAAAGCGCTGATCGTCAGAGTATTTCTCACGATATTCGGCCACGCCCGTCATCAGGTTCTTGCGCATCTCGAAGTTCTCGTTCAGGAAGATTTCCGTCTTCATCATCTGAATCGTATCGATGGGGATGCTCTGCAGGGGCTTGATCTTGTGTTTCTTCATATAGTCCTCCTGCAGGGTCACGGCATAGACGATCTGGAAGGTCTTTTTCAGCAGCAACGGGTCGGTATTCAATGCTGGATGCTCCATTGTCATACCCTGTGCGTAGGCGAGGGGAATGCCCTGTTTCAGGCAGAGTGTCGCAATCTGCATCAGCAGCGTTTCCAGACGGTCCTCGTCGGGCAGTTCGAAATAATGGCCCAGCACGGTGTCGATGATGAATTGCCATTCCAATCGATAGGTGCGCTTGATGGTGCGTCCAGGCATCAGCCGGTCGCTCTCGCGGGAGATGTTAACGGGCTGAGGCTCAGTATGTTCCTTCGTATCGGCATAGAACGGACGGGCTTCAGGATTAAAGCCCATCTCAGGGTCGGCACTCACATAGACCGTCCTGTCGAGTCTTGGCTCCAGATACGCTATCTCAAACCCGAACTGGTTCACATACGCCCGTCTCGCAGTCTGATAGAGGTTCAGATGGAATTGCCTGATCTCCTCCTCAGTCTGAGGTAATCCTCCACCAAACAGCTCTCCTCTGCAAACGATCTTCACCGACTTTCCCGATGCGCCCAGAAAGCACATCAGCGTCTCTGGCATCTTCTTTGCAGCATCCCTCACTTCAACGGCCTTTTCGTAGGTCGCCAGATTGTTCACCTCAACCACCACCAGCCCATTATAGGCCAATATACGTCGCTCGTTCCTATACCTGTCGAGTTCCTGGGCAAAGCAGATACGCTCCAGTTTGATGCCACCTTGCCAGTCGGTCTGTATCTGTCCGTCTGGCTGCCGTTCTTTGTTCATCAGGTGATACACCTCTCTCAGATAGGTCACGTTACGCTGCCGCCAACCGTTCTGGATGGCGTATGCCACCTCTTCCAGACTGTAGCGGGTGATCACTTCCTTCTGTCCTCTGGTCTTGATAAGGGAAATCTTCATATTCTTTTTAGTTTTCTGGTTTTTATTGACTTTGATGGTGCAAAGATACATCATTTTTATCAAATTTGCAAATTTTTTGTTGCAAATTTCTAAAATATACTGACATCCGACATAGACTTTAAAGTAAATGCCTTATTTTCAATATGATACCAATTAATATCTGTTTCATATACTGACATAAAACCGACATAATACTGACATATTACTGACATAAATTACCCGTTTTACCTTCATATTGTTGCCAATAGCATCTTTCAAGGGAGCTGACTGATTCGATACTTGGCTCTTGCACAATTTCAGGTTAATACTTATTGCTAAATTCTCTAGAGAATTCAACAGATAACCCTAGGTTCCGCAATCGAAAGGGTTAACCTAAGCGTTCAATTCTCTAGAGAATTCATCAACTAACCTTATTCTAATGATTGCTGACCCTCATCTTCAAATTCACTCCCCTTAGGGCTGACATTATATGTGCCACTTGATACCAAAAGACCACTCTAATGACGGATTTATGTCGGTAGTATGTCAGTATTATGTCGGTTTTATGTCGGTTTTATGTCAGTAAGTAAAATTGTAATTCATTGAATATTAGACAAATATCCTCATTTTATGTCGGATGTCAGTAATTTCCGTATTTCCTTCAATCTCTTTTTATTTTTTATGATTGCTTGTCATCAGAATCTTAATTTTTGTTGTATTTTTGACGGTTTTTCTTGAATTCTCTCGAAAATTGTGTATATTTGCATAAAAATTGTCAAGCTTATGAGATACAGAATCAAGAAAGAGACCAAGCCAACGCTTCCTACCTATGGCAAATACAAGGCCGTAGCCGTTCATAACCAGACCATCGAGAGTCGCCAATTGTTTGAAGAGGCTGCCTCCAGAGGCATGAGCATCAGTGGTGGTGTGCTCGAAGGCCTGATGATGACTGTCGCAGAAACGGTGATGCGTCACCTGAAGATGGGCGACAAGGTTCGCCTGAAGAATTTCGGCCTGTTGAAACTCGAGATCGAAAGTGAGAAGGTCGACAACCTCAAGGACTTCCGTGCCAAGAAGCACATCCGCGGTGTCCGCCTCCACTTCATCCCTGAAAGCTACAAAGGCTCCCCCGAACTCTACTCCGACATCAAGTTCGAGAGAGACCGAACCTTCAAAGAAGTGTAGGTGCGAACAAGAAGCTTATTACTCCTTGAACACTATCATGTCAGCCAACTTCAGGAAGTAGTCGTTCGACCAGATTTCAATATCACGCTGGTTGAAGATGAAACCTCTGACATCCTGCTTTACGGATTCTATATCGGTCGTTGACAACTTCTCGTGCAGCATCTCCATAAAACGCTCCTTTGTGATGTCCTCATCATTGAACTCCCGGATGCGCTTCTGCAGATGCTCAAAATTCAACGGTACGCGATTGGCTACATACCATTGGAAGTCGTACCAGTCGCGCCCCTTCACTCTGGTCTTCCAGTTACGATAAAGCAAGGCGTGCATCTTGCCAGCATAAAGGTCAGAAAGAGCTACACAGCGCACCACAAAGGGATAGGGGCGAGATAAAGGCAAATCTTCAGTCTCGAAACCCAGTGGCGGATCTGTGTCCATTTCTATTTTTACCTTGACTGTCTTCTTGGTCTGGAACTTGATGTCAAAAACCTCCGTATTCTCCTTGAGAAATGCGGATTCTACACGTCCAAACATCTTCTTGTCTTTTTTCTGAATAATAACCTCGTGTCCTGCCAGATGAAATTCCTCAATGATGTAGGGAAAGAAGTATTCCAGATGAATATCGCTGTTTTTCTCTCTGAGTGTAAAGTCCATATCCTCGGAGTAACGAGGCAACTGATGGAAAAGTCTCAGGCATGTTCCGCCATAAAAGGCTGCATGCTTGAAGAACCCTCCACGACTGAGTCCTGCAAGAGCTATCTTCTGCATCACCTCCTGTTCCACATTGGGGGTGGAGGTGCTTGCTTGCTGCTGGTATTCAGCAACCATCTGATCGTATATGTTCATAGTTTCCTGATGAGTTTAATGAGATTTTGTAATATTTGCGTCTTTCTTCCCTTTGCTATACATTGTTCAATGATACTCGTGTCGAAGTCTTTGAGGGAATCTGTATCGAAACGCAGGTATTCTTCCAGATACTCCCAGAGTCCCTTGACAGATTGGGGCGGTCGTTTAATGTCATGAATGATACTGTCGCAGAGGGCCTTTTCTGGACTTGCCATAATACACGCTGTTTCGTTATCGTCGACTATTCTCAAACCGATGGGAAAATATTGTGGCGAAACGTGGAAGTATTCAAATATTCCCAACTTGTTCTCAAATCGCCGCGTATGCAGTGTTGTCATTGAACTTATGATGTGTACTTGTTCTGGAATGAGTCCATACCATCTTAAAGCCCATTGCAAGGAAACGTATGACGGGCCATAGATGTGATTGGCACAAAGTCGTGCGTCAATAGCCTTGCCTGTCACCTCTCCACTGACGACATAGAGTCCTCGTTTCAGTTGGACGATATCACCATTCCTCTCTAATGCATGAATTTTGTCGGCAGGTGATGACAAATCACTATAGCAATCGTAGAGCGTTTGCGTGCGAATTGGGATATTCCCGAACTTAATTAATGGTGACTTCTTCATCGTTATTCGTTTAATTATGCCGCAAAATTACAAAATTTGGTACAGAAAATCGAAAATTTCTCGAATAAATGTACGAGAATTAACATCTTTTGTCCAAAACAAACCCGCCGTTATTTCAGCATCGCCCATCGAAAAGTGTTAAAATGGTCAGCCAAATTATACCCGTTTTTTATCGTTTTGGCTAATTATAATGGTGTTTATTTAGCCAAATAAAAATATTATTGTACCTTTGTGGCCGAATTTAAGTCCTTTTGAAGCAGAAACTGCTTGAAAAGATTATCAATATACACAAGTACCTGTCCCTGTGACTAATTCTGCCAACGGCGTTAACGTTTCATTAAATAAAATAGGATATGGAAAAAATCAAAAGAACCCGCGAAGAGGTCCGTGCAGCATTCAAGGACTTTATGCGCAGAAAGAAAGAGCGCCAGATGCAGGCAAGAATGGAGTTGGAAGCAATGAGTCAACAAGGATTCTTCGATAACTAATTGTCAAACACTTTAAATCTTGCTTACTATGAACACGCTCAGATTGGAAATTATCAATCTGCATGCCCCATATAGGTTTCTTCCTTTTTTATGTTTGTTTCGTCCATTTATTTTCTTTGGACTCACAAAATAAGTGTACATCAAACATTTGATGGAAGAAAATCGATAAAAAATCTACGAAAAATGGTCAAAATTAAAAGAAAAACACTATTTTTGCAAAAAATACGGCTCACAATGTACGTTTTTTGCTAAATAATTCCTATCTTTGCAATCGACTCGATTAGTCCATTAAGGGCTTGAGGGTCAAGACATGTTGAAATAAGGACGTTTACGAACGTAATCTTTTGTGTGTGAATCTCGCAAATTCAATGTCTCGAAAGATACGCAACCGAAACGTCCGCGTTGGGTGTATTGTAACCTATTACAATATATCACGGCGTGGGCTAACTCGAGTTGCTTATCCTGAGACAAGGCGATGCGAGAGCCCACACACGGGATAAGCGAGAAGTGAGAACTCCCACGTCTTTCGCGTTTTATTTAACGCATACCAATAACAGCCGAATTTGGGATGCTATAGGCTACTAACTAAATACGAGCCGCATGTGGGCACTGTTTGATATTCTTAGATATTCTTTTAGTAGTGTGATTTGGGGCGTCCTGATTGCAGTTGCTTGTATGGCTCTGTTCGTCTTTTTGATTAAGGGCTGGTATAAGGATGCTACATTCTCTCCAATTAGTTACATCATTGGGGCTGTGTTGTTCCTTTTCTTGTCTATTCAGTGCATTTTAATAGTCGGTTCCCTCAAGATTATTGATACAACAGATTATTATGAGACTGAAATTTCGCGTATTGTAGATAGCGCTTACGATGCAGCTGATGAGGTGACGATGGGGCAGGCTGATGATATCATTCAGGTTATTATCGACAGATTCCCTTTGCTTCAATATTATATAGGTGGTGGTGAGTTCTCTGGCTTTACTGCCAAGGAACTGCCTCATGCGATGGCAGACGAACTTCGCTCTTTCATGCGTTGGTACATCTTCCGTCGTATTCTCTGGTGTTTGGGATTTGTAATAGTGGGAGCTATTCTCGCAATTCGTTCACTGGATAGAGGTATAAAGAAAAAGAAACCCTCTAATCTTCAGAGATCAGTAACATATGATGATTTTTAATTTAACTTAAAATATTATGGCTAATCATTTAATTATTGGACTAGGTGGTACAGGTGGCAAGGTGCTACGTGAACTACGAAAAAGAGTTTATGAAGAGTTCCGAAGCAATGATCCAGGGAATGGCGTATTCTTGGATTATGTGTATGTTGATTCCTCTCCTGCAGATCTGAATGACAGAAGTGGATGGAAAGTAATGGGAAAGAGTGTTCATCTTGGAGAGGCCCAGAAAGTATCTATCAATGGGATCAATGCAAGTATGTTGCAAAACCTGAATATGTATCCAGGTCTTCAGTGTTTTATCAATCAACAAGACAAACAACTGATAGATCAGCATATGGGACCTCTGATTACTGCTGGTATTGGAGGACAAAGGCGCAGACTTGGTAGAATATTGATAGCAAATAACCTTAGTGATAAGAGTAGTAGCAGTAACTTCAATTCTGTAATTAAAGGTGCTGTGGGGCGCCTCCAACAATCATCGGGAGATAACGATGTGACTTTCCATATTTGTGCTGGATTAGCAGGTGGAACAGGTTCTGGTTCAATAGTTGATGCAATCTCACAGATACGTAAGTCCTATCCATACCAAGAATCAACGCATTCTTTCAAAATACGTTTGTTCTTGTATGTGCCAGAACAAAATATGGTCTTTGCAGACCATGATAGTGGTTTTTATCAGGCTAATGGATATGCTGCTTTACAAGAACTGAATGCTATTAGTACTGGCCATTATCATCCTCTTGACGTGACAGGAGAACGAGATGTATTTACACAAGAAGTGCAAAGATTATTGCAGGGAAGTGAGTCTTTTGAGGCTGCATATTTATATAGTAATGTGAATGAGGCTGGTAAGATACTAGATATAAGCTCTGGCCTTCCTACTTCAGTCGCAGACTTCATGTTCCAAACAATTGTGGTTGCAAACATGGGTAATGGCGCTGGCAAGATGTCTCGTCTTGTTGGTTGTGAGAATGATGGCGCAGGTCCAGAACAAGATCAAAACGGTGACAAGAATCGTAGTCGTAAGTTCCTCTCTTTTGGTATATCTCGCATTGAGTATCCAGAGAGTGAGATAGACGAATATGTATCTTATATTTATGCTATCCAAGCAACTCGTCAGTTAACATATAATATGTGGCAAGATGGATTAGGGTATGGTGAGTGCTCGCTTGAGGAAGTTGGTACAGGTTTTGTGGATGAAATAAAAAATACCACAAATCGTGAACGCTTTAAATTGTCAAACTCATACCTAACACTGCAAAAGCCGATAGTTGAATCTCAACATACAAAACGTTGGAAGGATTTCACTCTGACTTGGGAAGACAGAACCCAGCAGGATGCTGGTCTCGTTCAGCAACAATATGAAAAGAAACAATGGCTGGCTGAATTTACTCATTTGGCAGACGATTATTATTCTAATAGTTTCCGTGCTCATGGAGTTAAGAAATTCTTCGAGATTCAGCGTCAAGAATTGAAAGGATATGCACGTAATATCCGCCGTCATATTGAAGGCTTGTTGTTTGAAGAATGGGCAAGCGGAAGTAAGGACAGTAAGAGTGTGCTGGAAATTGAAAAGTATGCCCAGTTGTTGCGTACAGATTGCTCTGACAGAATATCCGCATTCAAAGAGCAAATCGGACGTTTGGAATCGGAATTAGGGGAACAGGCATTAGCAATTAAGGAAGCAAATGATGCATGGAATAATATCGGATGGATAAAAGATGCGCTTACGAATGCTTCTTCCAAAATTTTCTCAACATTCAAGACTGCCAAGTGTAATTATTATATAACTTCTACACGTATTGAAGCCTATCACTATGCTGTTTCACTACTTCAGGAAATTTTGATAGAACTTGGTAACATGATTGAAGGCATTCAGGCTGTAAAGGATGAGATGAATGCCATCTTGACTGAAGTGGTAAAGCAGGCAGGTTCAAGATGCCAACTTAATGCAGTTCAAGAAGATGGTCTGATTAAGAAGTATGACCCTGAAAAAGTACAAGCATTGGCCAAGCAATATGCTATTAATCAGGAATTCCAAAGCAGTAATGCAGCTGAAATCCGTACTAAAATGATTGAAGGTATCGGCGAAGATGGCGAACGTACCTTTGCTAATCTTTATTCTGTTACGGATTACGATACGGCTACAGATATAATTTTGGATGTTTGTACCAAAAATGCAAGAGCCGCAATGGAAGATACTGCGAAGAATGATCCGTTAAGTCGAATGGTCGGAGTGAACATTCTTGATAAACTTAAGGTTGAGTTGAATTCAGATGATAAGATTGAAAGGTTTGTGAAGGATGCTGTTAATTCTGCCCGTTCTTATGTACAGTTTAATCCAGAAGAGAAAGGTAAGATCATTGCAGGCACAGCACCAGCTATGCAAATCATGGTACAATTGGCCCTGCCAAAGGCAGAAAGTGATTCCACTCAGGCATTTAAGAATAAATTAGTAGATGCTTTTGTTCAGAATGTTCCTGGATTTACGCCTTCTCCTGATGCAGACCTCTCAGAGAATTATAAGCCGAATCAGATTGTGGTTGTTTGCGCTAACTCTGGATTCCCTCTCCGTTTCTTAGAGAATATGAAAACTCTGAAGGAGAAATATGATCGTCTGTTAGCTTCTCCTGAGAAAGCCTTGAATAAGATGGTTCTCCATACAGAAAGTTTCGAGAAACCATTACCTCCATTATTCGAGATGGATTCAAGAGAGATTTTAGAGAATGTAAAGAAGCCATTGCTACTTGCTTTTGCCTTACAGTTAATTACTCCGCAGCAGAATCCTGTAACAGGAGAGAAGTTCTTTGCAATGAATATTCCTGATGATTTCAGTGATGTGAATTGGGTTCCTCTTTCAAAGGACTTTGCAGGATGTCTTGATGTGTTAGCTCATGATTTCAAGAAATATCAGATGCTGGCATCACAGGTAGAGAAAGAGTTGCAGAAACAGGCTCGAAGTAATGACCAGAAAGCTGCTTTACGCAAGGCCCTAGGTGCTGTTGTTCAGCAGATCATTCTTCCTACCATGTGTGAGGGTAATCAGTTTGATCCAAAGTATACAGAATATAAGAATCGTGCGATAGAGATATTTAATAATGAACTTAAAGAATTGTAAATAGTATGGCAAAGATTAAAGGAATGTGTCGCAATGAAGATTGCGAAATGTGCGACCAGATACAAGAAGCGGAGAAGTCAAACTTCAAATGTGAGAAATGTGGTAAGGATTTAATTCCTTTTGGAAATAAAACTTCAGAACCAGGTGGTGGACCTAATAAGAAACTCATTGGCATCATTGCTGGAGCCGTAGTATTACTGGCCATTATTGGTGGTATTATTGCGATGAGTGGCAGTGGTGAAGAAACTCCGAATAAGGAACCTGTAGCTGTTGCTCCTGTTGATAGCGATAGTATCAAGGCAGCACAGATGGAAGCTGAAAACCAGAGGTTAAAGGACAGCCTGGCTGCTGTTGAGGCTGCCAATGCGAAGAAGCAGGAAACGCCTGCCGCAAAACCAGCTGCAGCTCCTGCTCCTAAACCTGCTGCGTCTGGTTCAAAGAATCTTGGCTATGCTACCTTCAAGGGCACTTGGCCCAATGATGTGAATGGTCGTATGGTATTCACCTCTTCACATATCATTGATAGCAAAGACCCCAAGAAGCGTGTTGCTGAGGCTGGCGACTATGTGATTGGCGAATGGTCTGAAGGTCATCTGGTACAAGGCATCTGGTATGGTGCTGATAATCAGGTTAAGGGAAGTATCATTATTGGAAAGTAATCAAGAATTAGAGAATTAAAGAATTGGTGTCAATGCGACGAATGTTCTACGCACTACTGCTGACTATATGGTGTACTTCCACATCGTCTCAGGGTTTGAGGTTATTCAACCCTGAGATGAAGGAGGCTGCACCAAAGTCTCAGTCAGTGGTGATGGACTTTTTAGAGCGTTACTTCACTGATCTTTCCAAAGTAAAACAGACGACTATAGAGACAAAGATGGCTGACGACAAGGTCTATTTCCGCAAGGGAAAGCCTTCTGACTTGTATCAGGTCTGCGACACTATGCCATTCTCCATCAGTCTACTTGACCGCTATTTCGAAGTGAAGTGGATGAGGGCTGATGAGCCATTTGTCACTATTGTCTTTCCGGCACAGTATGACTTACTGCTTGGATTGGAGAAAGATGAGGTTTCGAAGCGATTTAAAGATGCTGTTCTTGCAGCTCCTCAAAAAAAGGAAGATTTAAAGATTCTTTCTGATATGGAGAATGTAAGTGGCACCTTATACAAGTCGAAAAGCGACACTCTCGAACTGGCCAGTCTTTCAGACGCTAAATATTATAATAAGGTACGCGAGGACTATCATCCTGTCTTTGACAATGACCATCTGGCCTATTCTGCTGCCAATCTCTTTCATGGACTTATCAACGATATGGACTATCGCATGTATATAGAGCAGTCTGTCTATGGTATGACCACTATCAACTATACCATTACACTCAACCAATGGCTTAACTATTGTGCAGAGTGGGGATTGAAGGTGTTCTTTGCTGTGGAAGAAGAGCGGGAGGATGGGATATTGGCTCTTGTGATAGCGCAGAGCAAGGAATTAGGCTATCATCATCTGCTCTCAGTTGTCATTCCCGATAAGTTTGTCAGCGACCAAAATGCAGTGCTGAAAGTTAGGATGACCCCTTATATTCCCATTCATAATGTGAAGGATCTGTATCAGAAACAATCTACAACTCATAAAAGTATAAAATGGCAATGAAAAGACTACTATTTATATTGTCTTTGGCAATCTTCAGTCTCTCAATTTGTGAAGCTCAGACGGTTGCTGATGTAACTAAGAACATCAATAAGGTGAAACGAGACACCATGTATATTTACGCTGAAGCTACGATGAAAGATCTCAACGAAGCATACAATGGGGCTCGTGCTATATTGGAGATGAAAGTGGGCGACTGGGTTCGAGAGCAACATCCCACAGAAGGCATTGAGGTGTGCATCGTCAAGGCAAAGGAACACTTCATACAATTAGAAACGCGTCGTGGCGACTTCTATCGTGCCTTTGTCTATGTTCGTAAGAGCGATATTATGCCTGTGGCAGACAAGAGTGAAGTTACAGTATTTGAGGTAGCTCCCGTTGTACAGGCTAATCAGCCGCAGGCTGCCCCTGCTATCATTATATCAGAAGATGCCCCAATCGAAGAAAAGAAGGCTCCCATCTTAGAGTTGACTTCTGAGGAAAAACAGATGAAACAAGTTCGGAGCTTTTATGAGGTTGAGCCATATATCAAAGGATTGAAGAGCAAAGACAAGTTGATAGCCTATGGCAAATATGCAACAATGCCAGAAAATGAATACTGTCACTTGTTTGTTTACGACAAGCAGGGAAACATTTCCGCTTTGCTTCGTAAGACAGGTGATATCCAGTACAATCTGAATACCCTCAAAGAAGATAATGTCAAAAACTATAAGAACTGTGGGGCCATCTGGTTCCAACTAAAATAACATAACAATGAAAAAGATACTTTTAATGGTCGTGGTGGCTCTGTTTGCCATTCATAGTAAAGCAGACAATGTAACGTTTACCGTTTCCGATGGTATTGACAATGCTGCCATTAAGTCGAAGATTGAGAGTGAGGTCAGTCAGATGCTGACAGAGATTAATGCAGCTCAAGAGGCGGGCCGCAGTCTCAACTTCTCTGCAATGGGCAATATCGGTACTCGTGTTCAGCAGTCTATGGCGATGCTTTGGGAGAATTCCCCTTTCATTTGTACAGACGAAGAGATTATTGAGCATTGTCTTACAACAGGCTCTGGCTATCAAGTGCGTAACATTCCTCTGATGATGAAGCCTACTGGCGAACGAGAGTTTGGTGAAGATGAGTATCAAGAGGCTGTCATCAGCTTTGATAAACAGGGAAATGTGGAGAGCTTTTACCTCAGTATCTCGATGAATCTCTACATGAACGTCATTAAGAGCAATCTGGAACTGACAGATCTTCGTCGTCGCCAGTTGATCCTCGACTATGTGGAGCAGTTCCGTACGGCCTATAATCAGAAGGACATCAATTTCCTCAATCAGGTATTCAGCGACGATGCTCTGATTATTACTGGTAAGGTTATCACTACCAAACATGCAGAAGGTTTCACCTCTCAGAAAATACAATACAACAAGCAGTCGAAAGAGCAATATATTAAGAACCTCCGTGGTGTCTTTGCTCGGAACAGCTATATTAAGGTAACTTTTGACGAAATTGAAGTAATGCGCCATCCTGTCAATCCAAACTTCTATGGCGTCACCCTTCTTCAAGGTTGGACCAGCGGCAAGTATCACGATGACGGTTACCTCTTCCTCCTCTGGGACTTCACCAACGAAGATGCCCCCCAAATCCATGTCCGTACCTGGCAACCAGACAAGATCGGTGGCAAACCACTACCTAAGGATGAAGTGTTTAGTCTGAGTGATTTTGATATTTAAATAATATGGAATTATGATTTACCCTCACTTTCCAATGGTTGGGTTGTCATTTGGCAAAGATAATAGTATTAATCTTTTAATTGAATCTGAAAATGATTTCCCTACAGCCTACAAAATCAGGGCTCCTTAGCCAAATACCAAAAGAGAACTGGTTCTTAAATTTGTATAGATGATATATTCCTTATTAACATTAATAATAAAAAAACATTCAAACTATTATGAGTTCACGTACGAAAAAATGTCCAAAATGTAAAATGGAAATACCTGATGGAGCTGAAATTTGCCCTTATTGCCGTTCACGTCTTCTTAATAGTTGGGGGCTTCCTACTGCTGATTCGTTAGGTTTTGGTAAGTCAAGAGGTCAACAAAATGCAAGTACAAATAGTGGTTGTATGGTAATTTTACCTCTTATCGTGGTTGCTGCTTACTCATTATACTATGTAATTAGTGCTTGCTGATTAATTGATAGGCATCTGGCAGGCTATTCCCGAGACTAGCCTGCCAGTAGGCCTCTAAAGATAAACTTCCCGATAATTCATATAAGTACGGAATAGGTTGTGATAAGCCAAGTTATTGATGTTTTTAATCATCTACCTAAAAGACGATAGAAATGAAGATAAGATTTTTGAGTTTATTAATTGGGACTTTGTTTACCTTTATTGTTGATGCCCAGGACATTGAGGTGAAGAAGTTCGAGCCGTTGGAGAAAGACCAGACGACGGCATTGAGTCCAAGAAAGGATATCAATGGGAATGACTGTGCTCTGGTGCTGGTTCGTACTCTCAAAAAGGGAATGGAGTTTGATGGATGGGTGGTCGGTGATGTAGAGTATAAAGATGACAGTTATTGGGTGTATATGGCTAATGGTGCCAAACATATCAATATAAAGCATCCTGATTATCAGACTAAGAAAGTCTTGTTTAGTGAGTATGGTATAGGGAATGTAAAAGGTGGACAGTTATATAGTTTGTGTATCGTTGATGAAACTAAAGATATTATAAATAAAGTATATAGTTTAGGATGGAACTTGAGCGGCTTTGAGGTATCTGAAAGAGCAAAAACGTTTTTGAACATGTCTGCTAAGAGGGGAGATAAAAAAGCGATTATTGCCTTAGCTCAGTTGTCTGTTGGAGGGAATGTTCAAAAGGGTGAATTCCTCGAACAGAATAAGGGACTTTATTGGATTGAAAGTCTGTTAGAAAAAGGGGATAGTGCATGTCTTGACTCTATGCCTGGTGAGTTGATGCATGTTTATGCATGTAAAATTATAAGGGATGGCATAAGTCATGACAGGAGTGCTAATAGGGTTGATACGTACAAAGAAAGAAGTATTTATACAGCTGCGAGTAAATATGATTTAAAAGCATGCCAGAAAGGATATAAGGAGGCTGGGGATGATTTCTTTTTAGATTACATTCAAAGTAACGGTTTACCAGCATATAAAAAAGAAGTAATGCGCCTGTGTTTAGATTCTGCATCAACAGGTAATACTAAAGCGATGAGATGTCTCGGCGTTATTTTTGAGAATGGAATCTGTGAAGAGGCGAACCTTCTTACGGCTTCTAAATGGTATCGAAAAATATATGATTCAAGTCTTTCAAATCAGAGTAAAACAGATCTTTGTAGAGTATATGGGAATTGCCGATTCACTATAGACGAGGAATCCCTGAAATTTATTAAACATCAGGCAGATGAAGGATTGCAAGAAGCATTGTTCCAGTTGGGCTGTATGTATGAAGAAGGTAGGAACGTAGAGAAGAATGTTGAAAAAGCTATAGAGTTATACAAACAATCTAAGCCAACTATTTTCGATTCTAATCGCCATCAAGGAGCAACTTACCGCTTGGCTAAGATATATTATGATCGTAAAGATTATAAGGAAGCGGAGAATTTGTTAAGAGGGCTATATGATGATGAACTAGATGCTCGTTATTTGCAGGCTATGATACTTTTTCAAGATACAAGAAATTATAAAGTAGATGCATATAATATATTAAGTGATCTGTCGAAGAAAGGTTACCAAAAAGCAACTGAATTTATAAAGAATAACTATTAAACTGAAAGATATGAAAAGAATCATTTGTATGATGCTTGTTTTTTCAAGCATTTCTGTATTCTCGCAGAAAGAGATAAAAGTCGTTAGTTTCAAGCAGAGTACTTCTGACATTTCTGCTCGTACAAACCAGCGTGATGACCCCAAAGGTGAGGTATGTGCATTGGTTAAAGTGCAATTGCCTATACGTAACGCTCTTTTTGATGGTGACATTATTGGTGAAATCGCATATAAAACCAATGAGTATTGGGTCTATATGCCTCAAAAGAGTAACCAATTAGTAATCAAGTTGCAAGATTGTGCACCTTTAAAAGTGGACTTTACTAATTATGATATTCCGTCATTAGAGTCAAAAGGAACTTATGAATTATGTATTATCAAAAAAGCTGCTGATTCCCCACAGTTATATAATGAGGGTATGACAGCTTTAGCCAACAATGATATAGTTACAGCTTTTGAAAAATTAGAGATGGCATATGATGCAGGCTATGCTCCTGCAGCATACGAGTTGGGGCAGGCTTCACTTGTTTCATTTGATAGAAATTATGACGAAGATCCTAATACAACAGAATCATATCAGGAAGCATATAATTATTATAAGAAAGCTGCTGAAGGTGGCAGTCCTGAAGGTCAATATGCGTTGGGAGCATTGTTGTTGGACTATCAGAACCAATTTCCAGAAAACTTATCTAAGATCAAGATTGATCCTTCTCTTTCGGAAAAAACAAAAGCGTGGGATTTGTTTAGATCAGCTGCAGATAAGGGGAGCATGGAGGCACAATATCGCATGCTTTCAGATGACAAGTGGTGTGAGGAAAATGCTAATAAAGGAAATGCAGTCGCCCAATTTGGAATGGGATTAAGAAATGACTCAGAGTTATCATACGAAGAATACTGGATGTTAGAATCGACAGATATTAGCTCTTCCGAGAATTTTGAAAAAGCTGCAGAATGGTACCAGAAGGCCGCTGAAAATGGTCTTGATGCAGCACAATGGAGATTGGGAGAATTATATGCTCGAGGATTAGGCATCGAACAAAATATTAATAAAGCCATTGAATTAAGATCAAAGGCAGCAGAACAAGGAAATATTATGTACCAATTTATGATGGGTATAATGTATGCAACTGGCGGATATGCTGATTATTCAACCTATATGTTCCCAGATGGATACATATATAATGTTGAAATACCTCAAGACACCGAAAAAGCTGATAAATGGCTAAGGAGAGTAAACCACAGACAATTGAATAAGACAGAAAAGGATAGATTAGAGGGAAATGGACTGCTTTCATTTACGCTTAATGAACTTTCAGATGGTTTTATGAAACAATCAAAATATGAAAAAGCGATCTATTGGTATCAGAGAGAGGCAGAGATGGGGTATCGTGATGCTTTTTGTAATTTAGGTGAAATATATCTTGAAGGAAAAGGCATTAGCAAAGACTATCAAAAGGCTAGAATGATGTTTGAAAAGGCGATATTGGATGATGAGCACTATGGAGACGGCTATAGCGGACAGTTAAAGTCAAAAGCCTTGTGTTATCTAGGAATCATCTATCGGGATGGTCTTGGTGTATCTGTAAATAAAGATAAGGCAAAAGAACTCCTATATAGGGCATTAGAAGAAGGGTATGATGAAGCTAAAAATGAACTGGAAAAAATTAACTAAGCCTCTTCTTGATATACAGTAGGACATTATGTCTAAGTTTACGCTCTGAGTCTGTCATATATCCCATACTACCAAATATCACCCCTGTGGTATGTTGAATAGCATGGGCAGTAGTTGAAAGGGTTGTCATTATTTGGTTTATTTGAATATGGCTCATATAGATGAAATTTATAACTTAGGAATAAGGACATTTGATAATCATGTAATTGATAAAAATGACATCCTTTACATTGATGTTTTCTATACTGCATTAGAAAACGTTGAACATCGATATATTATTGATGAAACACCATCTGCTAATGCAAATAATGAGGTTATAGAAACATCATACACAAGCAGGCTGGTAACTAAGATTAATATCCTATTTGAAAATCATGCAAATAATCCTTATGGTTTAGATTGCGTGGGACCTGTGAAAAAAGGTTCTTTCTCTCAGGGAGATGAAGCTAATATGGTAATAAAACATCCAGATATTGTTATACATAAAGGTGATCACCCATCAACTGGACTTCAAGAAATAATGTGTGAGATCAAAAGGCCTTCTTATTTGGGGCCATCAGAGATGATTTATGATTTGAACAAACTGATTAAATATAGTAATCAATCCAATTGGGGTAATCCATATCGTATAGCCATATTCTTGGTTTATTGCTGCACAAAGGATCAACTTGAGGATATCATCGCAGGATATAGAAATGGGACATATGTAGTTGAGCAACTTCTGCATGATGATACAGAAGAACAGATGACCTTTTCGGAGTTTGTTACTGCATATCAAAAGCAATTAAAGAACATTTTATGTTTTTGCCATAGTGAAGAAAGAAAAGTCGAGTTAAGTACTGTATACGAAATTGTTAAGTCCCAAATAATTCATTGAGATTATGAAACACATATTGTTTTTGGTATTACTACTTCTTATTCCTATTTGGGTATCTGCCCAAGACATAGAGGTGAAGAAGTTCGAGCCGATGGTAAAGGACCAGACTGCGGCATTGAGTCCAAGGAAGGATATCAATGGTACTGCGTGTGGATTGGTGAAGGTGCAATTTGAATTAGAGAATCTTCAATTTGAAGGGAATGTTATTGGTGATGTCCTGACTAATTCTTCAGTGTATCTAGTATATCTTTCTAAAGGAACAAAGAAGGTAACAATAAAACATCCAGATTTCTTGCCGTTGACAATTGTCTTTGGTGACTATGGTATCTCAAGGATAGAGTCAAATGTTACTTATAACTTGGTATTAAAGGGGAGCAAAAAAAAGGTTCAGACATTTTCCAATAAAAAGAAATATGTTGTCTTCAATGTTATCCCATCATTAGCTGATTTATATGTTGACAATCAGCTAATTTCAAAGGATGATAATGGAACTTATGCTTTACCTCTTTCATATGGTATTCATGTATATTCTGTGAAATATAATGATTTTGGATTGTACAACCAGATGCTAATGATTAATAGTAAAACGACATCCGTCGATCTTGATTTGACTGATTATTATGCCGATTTAGAAATCACATGTTCATCTAAAGATGTTGATATCTATATCAATAACAAATATCATGGTAAGGATGAATGGAGGGGAAAAGTCCTTCCTGGACGATATGTGGTTGAGGCCCGTCGGAAAGGTTATACATCAGTAGCAAGAACCTTTGAATTACAGGAAAATGATAGTATTAATATGATTTTAGACGCGTTGTCACCTGTAACGGGGAGCTTAAGAGTTGATTACAAGCCATATGATAGTGAAGTAATAATTGATGGGAAAAGTGCAGGAGTAACTCCATTATACGTTAGTAATATTCCTGTTGGTGAACATCGTGTGTCTGTTAAGAGAGATGGATTTGATACTGCCCTCAAATTCATAAAAATAGAAGAAGGACAGGAACTTACGCTTGAAGGATTTCTTGAGTTAAATATAAAAACATATTAATAAGGGTACGTCTATAACATTAATTAATACATTTCATTATGAAACGGTTGGAATATGGAAATTATATGTGGAGGGTCTGCTTTGACGTATTTCTATTTATGTTTATATCTTATCCTATGTTCGCACTTGGACAAGGATTTAAGGTGAAAGAATTCAAAATGCAACCTTTTGATGTTACTGCGTCAACTCAGCAAAGAAATGATAGTCTTGGAATACCATGCGGTTTAGTAAAAGTTTGTGTTGAAAATCCCCAAATTAAATTTTCTGGTAATGTCGTTGGCCCTGTTCAAAATAAGACAAATGAATATTGGGTTTATTTGCCTAAGGGCACGAAGAGCCTAACGATCAATCGGAAACAATATCTTCCGATGATTCTAAATTTCAGTGATTACGGAATAAACGAAATTGAATCTAAGGTTGTTTATCAACTAAGATTAAAAGAAATTTCATATAATTCATCTAAAAATAGCCTGATAGTTAATGTAAAGCCAAAAAAATCTCTTTTGGAAGTTGATGGTACAGGGATTGAGAGAGATCCTGATGGCAGTTATTTTTTATTATTAGAGAAGGGAGAGCATGTTTGTCGAGTAAGTCATAATAATTATAGCTCAAAGATTGAGGTCGTTACAATAGGTAGTGGATCACAACAGCTTAATATCAATCTAGAGTCGTTAATGGCAGATGTAATAATTGAATGTGAAACCACAGATGCCATCTTTTATATAGATAATAAAGAGATTGGAGTTGGAAAGTGGGAAGGTAATCTACCAGCTGGTGACTATGTTATAGTTGCTAAAAAAACTGGATATATACCCCAAACACTTGAAATATCTTTGTCTGAGAAAGAAAGAAGAATAGTTTCTTTTACTGAATTAAAAAGGCAAATGTTTCCTTTATCTATTAAGTCAACTCCATCTGTATGTTTTAAAAGAAAAGTCAAAATAGATGGCAAGACAATTGGTGGTGATTCTATATGCACTGCTCAGATTTCTGCAGGTAACCATACTATTGAGATAGAAATAACGGGATGTAAAAAAATCAATGAGAAACAATACATTGAGTCCACAGATACATTAGTATACAATCTTTACCCTAATACAGATGCGTATAAGGCGGCTTACCAGTACGGTATTATTGATCTTTTGAAAATGACACGAAAGACTTATGGTGATGAATCTTTTTTCTGGGGAGATATGGTTTGCAATCAATTATTAAAATTAGATGAAAAGGATATTGTGAAAATGTGGGAGAAAAATGTATCTGATTGGACTTTTCTTATAGATCAATATTATTGCTCTCAAGAAAGGCGGAATAAAGCATATACATTGTTAGAAAAGTTTGAAAGTTGCAATGTTGATGCTAATTTCCTTGCAAAGAATTATTATAATATGAAGGATTATGAAAAAGCGTTGCCTTGGTATTTAAAATCATTAAAGAGTGTCTCGTATGAATCTGTTCCTAATCTTTCTGATAAGTATTATACAATAGGCATATGCTATAAGGAATTGGGTAATTATTTAAAGGCTATTGAATTCTGCAATAAAGCAGAAAAGGTGTATAGTGGTGATGTACCTCCAAAAGAGTTCTTGGGAGAGTGCTATTTACATATAGGGAATAAAAATATGGCAATAAAATGGTTTAGGGCAGCTTTGAAATGTTATATAGAAGGCAATTTCTTCGGGAAGGAACAATTTCTTGAGAGGATGAAGTCTATTGGATTGTATAATGAAGTTGCAATGTAAACAGTTATTTTTGTGATTATGAAGTGGCTTATTATTTCTCTTTTTATTTTATATTGTTCAAATAATCTTTGGGGGCAAGACATTGAGGTGAAGAAGTTTGAGCCGATGGCGAAGGACCAGACAGCGGCATTGAGTCCAAGGAAGGATATCAATGGAACCGTGTGTGGATTGGTGAAAGTTGCCCTGAAAGAGCCTGGTGCTGAGTTCGAGGGTAATGTGATGGGTGATGTGCAGTTTACAGGAAATGAGTATCTGGTATATCTGCCTAATGGCACGAAACGACTTGGCATCAAGCATCCTGATTATTTACCCACAACCATTGTCTTTGCAGACTATGGTACCAAGAAGATAGCCTCATCTACTACCTATGAGTTAAAAGTGAAAACCAACAAGAAGCAGGCTAAGGTTGACAATAGCAAAAAGGGTATGGCTGTTTTCAATATCAAACCTTCAAATGCCATGCTGCTGATAGACGGTCAAATTGCAGATGGTTCTGGTGGCGCCTATACGCTTTCATTGCCATACGGTACTCACTACTATACGGTGAAACTGAAAGATTTCAGCATTAACAACCAGTCTGTTCAGATAGACAAGAACGCTAAGAACATTAATGTTGACTTGACAGAGTTCTTTGCTAAAGTAAATGTTTCATGTAAAACTGGAGATGCTTCGGTTTTGTTAAATAGTGAACAAAAAGGCTTTGGCAATTGGAAAGGAATAGTCATACCGGGCAAATGTACAGTAGAAGTAAAGAAAGAAGGATATCATACGTTATCTAAGTCGTTTGAATTGATGGATGGGGATTCTGTTAATGTGGATTTTGCTGCACTAAAAGCAATAACTGGCTCTTTGCGAGTGGAAAACGAATTGAAGGATTGTGAGGTGTTCTTGAATGGTGAAAAAGTCGGGACCACTCCCTGGGTAAATAAGAATCTGCCTATTGGAGAATATAATGTAGAGATTAGACATAAATACTATACTCCGTTAAAACGCTCTGTGGTAATTAATGAAGACCAAGAACTGGTGTTAAAGGAGAAACTATCACAACACCAGATAGATAAACTTCTTATGTGTGCGGACAATGGAGATCCCAAAGCATATTGCTTGTTGGCAGAATTATATCTTTATGGAACAGATTATGTACGTCAAAATGAAGGATGGGGAAAGTTATGGGATAATAATGATAATCCAATATTTGTAATAGATAGAAATAAGTATTTGGAAGAAGGCGTTTACATAGACAAGAATGTTGAAAAAGCTGCGTTTTGGTTAAAGAAAGTAGCAGAGGAAGACGAAACGAAAATAGATTTTTTCACGGGTATAGATGATATTGCTTTAATGCTAATGACTCATTATTTATTAGGCGAAGGTGTTGAGCAAAATTTTAATCAGTCTTTTTATTGGGCTGAGATATCGTTCCGAAGGCAAACTATTACAAGTCGGTATTGGGTAGCATGGCATTATTATTATGGTAAAGGCGTTGGAAAAAACACAGAAAAAACTTTGTCATTACTTAATGATCTCCGCTATCTTGAATCGAATGATAACGGCTCTTATAAAACTTGCAATAGAGACTTGTTGGCAAGATTATTTAAAAAATTGGGCTATTTAATGTTTATGGGAGATGGAGTTCCCAAATATGAGGAACGATTACAAAAATTCATAGAAACATATTGATGTTGGGTATGAAAAAAATACTGATTATAATCTTTTTAATTAATAGTCAAGTTTCATTCGCTCAAGGATTAAAGGTGGATGATGTGAAAGAAACTGTATCTGGTTCTGATGCTTTCCATGCACCGATTGATGAAAATGGTCATCCATGTGGTTTAGTTAAAGTCCTTGCCGTTTTCCCAGATTTGCGGTTTGATGGGAATGTTGTTGGTGATGTCACCCCTGAGAATAATGAATATAAAGTGTATTTGGCAAAAGGAAGCAAACAACTTGTTATAAAACGTTCTGGGGTATTACCTGTTATTGTTGATTTCCCAACTTGTGGAATTCCAGAGATTTCTTCCAAGGCAACTTATACAGTTAAATTAAAGGAGGTCTCATTGAATTCTCAGAAAAATTCTATTATAATTGATACAAAGCCTAGAAATGCAAAGGTTTATATAGATGATATTCTTATCGACAATGAGCATGGTGACGGAGGATATCAACTTTTGTTGCCCAAGGGTGAACACCTTTGTAAAGTTGAGGCAAAGGGATACCGGTCATATGCTTCTGTTGTTAAAACAGGAAAAGGCCTGCAAACAATTAATGCTGAACTGGAATCATTATTAGCAGATATTGATATTAGTTGCCAAACAAGCGGTGCTCACCTTTTTGTTGATGGAGAAGAAGTCGGCATCGGATCATGGAAAGGAAAGCTTCCTGCTGGTAGTTATAAGGTTGAGGCGAGTTTAGAAGGCTACCTTCCTATAACTCAATCCATAGAATTGAGCGAAAAAGACAATCAAGTTTTGAATCTCCCTTCATTAAAACGCGCAAAGGGTAATATATCTGTTCAAACAAACATTAAAGATGCAGATGTTTATCTTGATGGGAATCGGGTTAATAATCCTAAACATATTCCAGATGTCCAAACAGGCAATCACGTTTTGAAAATAAAGGCTCCATTTGGTTATAAAGAAGTTGAAAAGGATATCACGATATCAAGTGGAGATAATAATACCATACGAATTGATATGGAACCTATAGATGAGATATATGCTAAAGCCTTTTCTGGAAAAGTAGATGCACAAGCGGAATTATGTAAGAAGAGGTATGAGAGTTCCAAATATCAAGATGCAGACTCAATAGAAAGAAATTATTGGTATGAACATATTCTTGATAATATTGATAAAATCGATAAAAAGACCCTTGAAAAAGTTTGGTATTATGACGGACCGTCTCAAAGGCAAATAAACGGCATCTACGAATATTTTGAAAATGACCATATTAAGAGTGTAAAGTTATTGCATCGGGTAATTCAATTAGGATATGAAGAATATGAAAATTTAGCATACCATTATTATAAACTAGGTAAGTATGAGGAGGCAATTCTTTATGGTACAAAAGCTATCAATTATCCAGAATATGATTATTATTTTAACAGCCAAATATCCGATGCATGTTTTAAACTTAAAGATGTGAGTAAAGGAATCGCAATTATTCTTGGTGCTATTGAAGCGACATGGGATGATCCCGCCAAAGGTGTTGCGTATGAGGGTATTGGGGATATCTACTTCAAGATTCATAATAACTCACAAGCAGGCCAGTTTTATAAGAAGAGTCTGCAATTGTGGCAAAAGTTGAAAAGCCAAAATTATGATTGGGTAGATGACGAAATAAAAAAGGTAAATTCCAAAATCAGACAATGTGGGTATTAATATTTCAAGGATTGGTAAAAAATAAGGTAATATGTTAGAGATTGTTTCAACAATAAAAGATGATAAATGTCGTTTTATAGATGATTTGTTATTATCACTCTCAAAGGTTGATAGTTTTTATTATTCATATACTACTACAAAAGGGAACATTAAGTATCCAGAAAGAGTTTTTGCCTATGAAGTATATCATCAGTTGCGTGACATCATGCAAGAAAAAAAAGAAGAATACGATGATGTTTACTTAAACGGTGAACAACAAAAATCAAGCGAAGTTGTTGATAATTTGTCTAAGTGTACACCCGATTTAGTCCTTCATAGGCGAATCTATGATTGTGAGCCAGAAGATCAATTATGGCTTTGTGAGATAAAAATGAAAGGAAACCCAGATGCAATGGGCGATTTGATGAAATTTGAAAAGATGGAATCTCTAAATTTTCAAAGCTATATCTTCTTGTATGCAGGTGTGACTTTCTCGGAAATGGTTGATAAAATTGGAAAAACGAAATTACAATCAAATAATGGCGTATTTGAAAAAACAATCTGTATTTCATCATATAATGACGGGGAAAAGATAGGGATACACTGCCATAGTCTTAAAGAAATATATGAATATTATGCAAGAAAGAATAGTATGGAATAGAAACTAATATATGGAGAAAGCAAAGTTTTATGTTGATTTCTGTTTCGAGGCTGGCGATGCAGGTTTGTGTCATAGGTATTGGTTTGAGATAGAACTCTCAAGTGAAGAGTTTGAGGAGTTGTATCAGATCTGGTTTGATCAGAATTGTGAGCTCAATAGTTGGGCTACAGATTGGGAAGGGCATGATGCGTTGTTTCAGAAAATCAATGATGCTGCTATATATGCTCTTAATAAATGTCTGGAAAAGGAGAATCCAGTATATCAGAATCCTTTGGATGTGTTATGGGAGTTGTCGCCAGAGACAAAGGATGCATTCTAATCAGTAATAAAAGTAGAGTTTCGTGTATGATTATTATAAGAGATAATTGTCAAAAAGATAAGTTGGTTGCGATACTGCTTCTTGGTTTGTTTCTGTTCTCCTGTTCTGTTGGGAAGCAGAGCCCTATTGATCAATTGGAAAAACTAACGGAAGATATTCGCGAGCATCACGAAGAATACTCAACTGCAGATTGGAAAGAGGCTTATGCCCGATATGAGCAAATCGCTGCCGATATGGAGAATTATCAGTATACAAATGAAGAAGCAGAAAAGATTGGTAAGTTGGAAGGAGAGTGTGTAGGATACTTCATGAAGAGCGCTATCATGTCATTAGATGGTTTGGGGAGTGAAATAAAGGGCTTCGTAGAAGGTCTTGATAAATCGATGAAATGATTATGATGAGAGGATTTAAGAGAAAAGCATTGTTTGCTGTCATGTTATTTATGATATGCCAGACGATAAGCGGTCAGTCATTGTATGATCGTTCGAATATGTCCATCGGAAAGATTGGTTCGGATGGATATGTGTATAATCGCTCGAATATGACTATTGGTCGATTCAAGAACGATGGTTATATCGTGGATCAGAATAATATGACAGTTGGACGGATTAAGGATGATGGTAGCATCTTAGACCGCTCGAATATGATGATTGGGAAGGTGAATAGTAATGGAGAGGTCAAGGATCGAAACAATATGCAGATAGGACGAGTAAAGTCGGATGGAACGGTAGTTGACCGTAATAATATGACTATCGGTTATGCCAAGGGCATACCAATAACCTATGCTGCAGTATTATTCTTTTTCAGATTGATTGAATGATGGATACTGACCAATTATGGATGGACAGCTATGGCTTCATCTATTCGGGTGATGGGAAGCGGTTGCTGAAAGGGACAAGCGTTGATGGCGCCTATTGGATTCCTGAAGGGGTCGAAGAAATAGAAGAGGGGGCGTTGATAGGGTGCAAGATTGGTACACTGCATGTTCCTTGGACGGCTCATGTGCATGAGCACGACCAGTTGGTGTTTAGTGAGGATCCTGAGGAAAACGAGGAACTGATGCCTGCCGTGTATTTCTGGACGAAGGACTATGCCAACCGCGATGAAGAAACCTGGGCCTTTGAGGATGAGGGAGAGTATCGTGTTGATGAAAAGGGGATAGGTTATAGCCTCGATGGACATCGGCTGTTGTTTGCCCGTAATACTTTTGCCGATTCTGAATATCATGTACCTGATGGCGTAGTGACCATCTGTTCGATGGCCTTTGGGTCATGCCGTCAGTTTGTGACGCTCTACATACCTCGATCAGTTCGGCTGATTGGGGATTTCGTGTTTGGCCCAGGTGGAGGGAAGATAGTAATAAGAGACAAATAAGCTGAAGGTATAAACGCACTTAGACCTCGCATCCCTGCGAGGCTTAAGCGTATCAACTATTATTAACCAACTAATATTAAAAGCATTATGAAAAGAATCGTATGAAAAAGAAAAAGTCTAAAGAGTTGTAACATTTTTGCTTTTTGTATACTATATTAATAAAAAAGATGTATCTTTGCAGAGGAATATGGCTGAAAGATGTCGGATGTATGAAGTCTAATGGCTAATGTGAAATATAATTTGTATTTTTACAGACGAAATATGACGAAAGAAGATAAAGACTTATTGTTACGATTGCTCCAGCGGCATAAGGAGCTGGGTATATCAGAGCAGATAGACTATCAGAAGTTCTATCTGTACTCCATCATTACGCACTCGACGGCCATCGAAGGTTCAACGGTGACGGAGGTGGAGGCGCAACTGCTGTTCGACGAGGGCATCACCAGCAGTAAGCGCACCATGATGGAGCAGATGATGAACCTCGACCTGAAAGCCGCCTACGACTATGGCATGCAGTGGATCAAGCAGCATGAAGCTATTACGGTTGACTGGCTTGTTCTGCTGGCATCGAAGGTGATGGCTCGAACAGGGAGTGAGTACCACGCTGCTGGCGGAGATTTCTCCGCAGCTAAGGGTGAACTGCGCAAACTGAATGTTACAGCAGGATTGGGAGGCAAGTCGTATATGTCATACTTGAAAGTGCCTGCACGGCTGGCTGCTTTCTGCGAAGAATTGAATCGTAGGCGAAAGGCTATTGATGCTAACGATATTGCTGCCATCTACGAACTGAGTTTCTGGGCTCACTTCGAGTTGGTGACCATCCATCCTTGGGCTGATGGCAACGGACGTACCTGTCGTCTGCTGATGAATCTGCTGCAAATGGAGTTCGATGTACTGCCGACAAAGGTATTGAAAGAGGATAAAGCAGAGTATATTCAGGCTCTGATAGATACTCGCGAGCACGAAGACATCAGCATTTTTATTAATTGTATGACCCGTCATCACTGTCAACATCTGAAAGCAGATATCGACCACTATATTGAATCCACATCGGAGAAAATGGTCGATAAAACGGCATTACAGAAGGGAATGGTCGATAAATGGTCGATAAAGCCTTCTTTGGCAGAGAAACTGGTCGATATTCTGGAATTTGTGGCCGATAAGGACGAATTCACCACAGAACAAATAGTCAATCATCTTGGCTTTAATGCTACAACAGCCAAACGCTATCTGCGCCAACTTACTGAGTTCGGTTATTTGGAACCACATGGAGGGAATAAGAATAGGACCTATAGCAAGAAAGAATAGAGATAATGGCAACTCAAAATGACCATAGGACTGGGTGGGGTGGTGACAGACACTTCTGATCTGACATAAAACTGCATATTTATTCCTTTGTGTCCTTTAAATATAATAAGGTATTAGGTGAAAGCGAAAGAAAATGCGTTTTTCTTTTGGTGGTTTGCGCACTTATTCGTACCTTTGCAGCCAATTTAGTTAGTAATAATGCATTAAACAACTATATTATGGCAAAATTGAAGGGCGCCATCGTGGTGGATACTGAGCGTTGTAAGGGATGCCAATTGTGCATCATTGCATGTCCTCAGAAAGTCATCGCATTGGCTAACAAAGTGAATCTGCACGGTTATCCGTATGTGGAGGCTGTCAACGAGGAGGCCTGTGTGGGCTGTGCCTCGTGTGGCATCGTCTGCCCAGATGGCTGTATTACCGTGTATCGTAAAAAAGTGGAGGAGTAAGCTATGGCAGAAGAGAAAGAAGTTGTGTTAATGAAAGGCAACGAGGCTATTGCCCACGCTGCTATTCGTTGCGGATGCGACGGCTATTTCGGCTATCCTATTACTCCGCAGAGTGAGGTGATTGAGACACTGGCTGAGTTGAAGCCTTGGGAGACCACTGGTATGCAGGTGGTGCAGGCTGAGAGCGAGTTGGCATCGATTTATATGGTATATGGTGCTGCTGGCGCAGGTAAACGTGCCATGACGTCGTCATCGTCTCCTGGTATTGCTTTGATGCAGGAAGGCATCACTTACATGGCTGGTGCTGAGGTACCAGGTGTATTTGTCAATGTGCAGCGTGGCGGCCCTGGTCTGGGAACCATCCAGCCCTCACAGGGTGACTACTTCCAGGCTACGCGTGGTGGTGGCAATGGTGACTACAAGGTCATCGTGCTGGCTCCCTCATCTGTTCAGGAGATGGCCGACTTCGTAGACCTCGCTTTTGAGTTGGCCTTCAAATATCGCAACCCTGCCATGATTCTGAGTGATGGTGTCATCGGTCAGATGATGGAGAAAGTGGTGCTGCCTCCTTTTAAGCCCCGTCGTACAGACGAGGAGGTAATCAAGGAGTGTCCCTGGGCTTCTACGGGTAAACCCAAGAACCGTGAGCGTGTGGTAATCACCTCGCTGGAGCTGAAGCCTGAGATCATGGAGCAGCGTAACATCGCCCTCCAGCAGAAATATGCTAAGATTCAGGAGAACGAGGTGCGCTTTGAGCAGCAGCAGATGGACGATGCTGAGTATGCAATCGTTGCCTTCGGCAGTGCTGCCCGTATTGCTGAGAAGAGCGTGGAAATTGCCCGCGAGCAGGGTATCAAAGTTGGTCTTTTCCGCCCAATTACACTGTTTCCATTCCCAGAGAAGCAGATTGCAGAGCTCTCGAAGAAAGTGAAGGGTATCCTGGTGGCCGAGATCAACGCTGGTCAGATGGTACAGGATGTACGTTTGGCTGTGAATGGTGCTGTGCCCGTGGAGCAGTTCGGCCGTCTGGGAGGTATCGTTCCCGATCCTGAGGAAATCGTGAACGCTTTGCAAGCAAAGCTAATTGACAATTGATAATTGATAATTGACAATGGATAGAAATCAAATAGTTCAACCAGAAAACATCGTCTGCAAAAAGCCGACGCTGATGAACGACAACAATATGCACTACTGTCCTGGCTGCAGTCATGGCGTGGTACATAAGCTCATTGCCGAAGTCATCGAAGAGATGGGTATGGAAGACAAAGCCGTAGGTGTTTCGCCTGTGGGCTGTGCTGTCTTCGCGTACAACTATATAGATATAGACTGGCAGGAGGCTGCCCACGGCCGTGCACCTGCACTGGCCACTGGTATCAAGCGCACATGGCCTGATCGCCTGGTTTTTACCTATCAGGGTGATGGTGATTTGGCATGTATCGGTACCTGCGAAACCATCCACGCTTTGAACCGTGGCGAGAATATCGTAATTATCTTCGTTAACAACGCTATCTATGGTATGACGGGTGGTCAGATGGCTCCTACCACGCTGATTGGTCAGAAGACCTCTACCTGTCCATATGGCCGCGATCCTCAGTTGCATGGCTATCCCCTGAAGATGGCTGATATCGCTGCTGGTTTGGAAGGAACTTGCTATGTTACTCGTCAGAGTGTGGAGAGCGTGGCTTCTATCAACAAAGCTAAGAAGGCGCTGCGCAAGGCTTTCGAGGCTTCGATGGCAGGTAAAGGTTCATCGCTCGTGGAGTTCGTCTCTACCTGTAACAGCGGTTGGAAACTCACACCCGCCAAGGCTAACGAATGGATGAAGGAGAACATGTTCCCCTTCTATCCCAAAGGTGACTTAAAAGATACGACAGACAAATGAAAAAGGAAATAATTATTTCAGGTTTCGGAGGTCAGGGAGTACTCTCGATGGGTAAAATTCTGGCCTATAGTGGACTGATGGAGGATAAGGAGGTGACATGGATGCCCGCTTACGGTCCGGAGCAGCGCGGTGGTACAGCCAACGTTACTGTGATTGTTAGCGACGAGCGTATTTCTTCGCCTATTCTCAGCAAATACGATGTTGCAATCGTATTGAACCAACCATCATTAGAAAAGTTCGAACCTAAGATTAAGTCTGGTGGAATCCTCATCTATGATGGTTTTGGTATTATCAATCCTCCAACGCGTAAGGACATCACCGTATACCGCATTGATGCTATGGACAAGGCCGCTGAGATGAAGAACGGCAAGGTGTTTAACATGATTGTATTGGGTGGTCTGTTGAAGGTTTGCCCTGTGGTAGGTACTAACGGTGTGGAGAAGGCACTGAAGAAGACACTTCCTGAACGCCATCATGCGCTGATTCCACTGAATATGCAGGCCATCGAAGAGGGAGGAAAAATCATTCAAAGACAATAAAACAATAATACTTATCATTAATTAATTTCAAAACAAACATGAAAAAGTTATTTTTAATGCTTGCTGCAGCTATGCTGACAGTATCTGCCTCTGCGCAGAAGACAGCCACTACTTCAAACAAGGCTGGTGACAACTGGTATGTTGGTTTGAACGCAGGTGTTGCTACACCAATCTCACAGTTCAATGTAAATGGTGAAGAATGGGGCCGCCTGAAGGGTTTTGCTCCCAAACTAGGTGTTCGTGTTGGTAAGAATCTGACCACCGTATTTGGCTTGGCTTTGGATGCTGACATGTATCTTGAGTCTTCAGAGAAGTCAATGATGAAGGAGTATACTTTTGTTGACGCTATCAATGTTGACATTATGGGTACCTTCAACCTGAGCAATGCTTTTGCTGGTTATCAGGGACAGCCCCGTGGCTTTGAAGTGATTGCTCTTGTAGGTGGTGGTTATAGCCATACTTACGGCAATGTTTCTTCTGGTTTGAACGCTAAGGCTGGTGTTGACTTTGCTTTCAATCTGGGTGCTGACAAGGCTTGGCAGCTCTACATTGAGCCTGCTTTGGTACTTGGCCAGCCTGCCCCCACATGGAGCAACCCCTTCCGTAAGGTTACTTTCGGTAATGATAGCAAGTGGAATGCCATTGGTCAGGTTAGCGTAGGTCTGAACTATAAGTTCGGTAACAGCAATGGTTCTCACAACTTTAAGAAGGAGCAGCTGCGCGACCAGGCTGAGATTGACGGTCTGAATGCTAAGATCAACGAGCTGCGTGCTGACAACCAGGCTAAGGATGGTAAGATTGCTGCTGATGGTAAGGCTATTGCTGACCTGAAGGCTCAGTTGGCTGCTTGCCAGTCTCGTCCTGCACAGACCATCATTGAGGAGCGCATTATCAAGGAGATGAATGCTACTCTGCAGCCTATCGTTATCTTCGGTCAGGGTAAGACCAATGTTGATGCTGCTGGTATGGCAAGCTGTGAGATGGTTGCTAAGTACATGAAGAACCATCCTGAGAGCAAGGTGAAGATTCTGGGTTATGCTTCACCCGAGGGTTCTAAGGAGGTTAACGACCGCATTGCCAAGAAGCGTGCTGAGGCTGTGAAGACTGTTCTGGTTAAGAAGTACAAGATTGCTGCTGACCGTTTGGAGGCTGAGGGCCTGGGCGCTACCGACAAGCTGTCTTCTGAGAACGACTTCAATCGTGTTGCTAAGTTCATCGACACTACTATTCAGAAGTAATTATTGGTTTAATACCAAAAGCGATATAAAATCCCCGCAACGTAATAATTGCGGGGATTTTTTCTGTCTTTTTGTTGGCTATTTACGGAAAAAGGCTTATCTTTGCAACTTAAATGAATAGAACAAATAAAAAAGTATAAATATGGGAAAGCATCAGTTACGCAGTGCTGTGTGCACGGAAGGCAGAAGAATGGCAGGTGCCCGCGCATTGTGGGTTGCCACAGGTATGAAGCATGAACAGTTTGGTAAGCCAATTATTGCTATCGTAAATTCATTTACACAGTTTGTACCAGGACATACCCATCTTCATGAGGTTGGACAGATTGTTCGTGAGGAAATTGAGAAGATGGGCTGCTATGCCGCTGAGTTCAACACCATTGCCATTGACGATGGTATTGCCATGGGACATGATGGCATGCTTTACTCGCTGCCTTCACGCGACATCATTGCTGACTCTGTAGAATATATGGTTAATGCCCACAAGGCTGATGCCATGATTTGCATCTCGAATTGCGACAAGGTGACACCAGGTATGCTGATGGCAGCTATGCGTCTGAATATTCCTGCCGTTTTTTGTTCAGGCGGTCCTATGGAGGCTGGTCGTTGGCGTGGCGAGAATGCCGACCTGATAACAGCTATGGTCAAGGGTGCCGACCCCTCAGTTTCCGACGAAGAGATGAAGGAGATTGAGTCGTGTGCATGTCCTGGTTGTGGTTCGTGCTCAGGTATGTTTACTGCTAACTCGATGAACTCCTTGACGGAAGCCATTGGTCTTTCACTGCCAGGTAACGGAACGATCCTTGCTACCCATACCAATCGTGTGGAACTCTTTAAGCAGGCTGCTCGTCAGATTGTCAAGAACGCTTTGGCATACTACGAGGATGGTGACGAGAGCGTGCTGCCTCGCAATATCGCGACTCGCAAGGCCTTTATGAATGCCATGTCGCTGGATATCGCAATGGGTGGTTCTACGAATACCGTGCTCCATCTGCTGGCTGTGGCTCAGGAGGCTGGTGCCGACTTCACGATGAAGGATATCGATGCACTCTCAAGAAAGGTTCCCTGCCTCTGCAAACTGGCTCCCAATACGCAGAAATACTCTGTTCAGGAGTGTGGTCGTGCAGGTGGTATTCTGGGTATCCTCAACGAACTCAGCAAGGGTGGACTGATTGACGGCTCTGCACCCCGTGTAGACGGAATGACCCTCGCTGAAGCTTTAAAGAAATATAGTATTGTTGATGGTGCTGTGGATGCAGAGGCCAATCGCATCTATCAGACGGCTCCAGGCAATCGTTTCTCTACAAAGATGGGCTCGCAGTCGGAAGAGTGGGGTACTCTCGATACCGATCGTGCCAATGGGTGCATCCGAGATCTCGAGCATGCTTACACCAAGGATGGTGGACTGGCAGTCCTCTTTGGCAATATCGCTCAGGACGGTTGTGTCGTGAAGACTGCTGGCGTTGACGAAAGCCTGTGGCACTTCGAAGGTCCAGCTGTCGTCTTCGACTCTCAGGAAGATGCCTGTGAGGGAATCCTTGGTGGCAAAGTAAAGAAGGGCGATTGTGTGGTGATTACTCACGAAGGTCCGAAGGGTGGTCCTGGTATGCAGGAGATGCTTTATCCCACCTCTTATATTAAAAGCATGCACATGGGTAAGGAGTGTGCGCTGATTACCGATGGCCGCTTCTCGGGCGGTACCTCTGGTCTGTCTATCGGACACATTTCTCCTGAAGCTGCAAATGGTGGAAATATCGGTAAGGTAAAGGATGGTGACATCATCGTCATCGACATCCCCAGTCGTAGTATCAATGTCAAGCTGAGTGATGAGGAACTGGCTGCACGTCCGCAACAACCTTTGAAACGCAACCGCTTGGTATCTAAGGCTTTGCGCGCATACGCACAGAGTGTATCTTCAGCTGATAAAGGTGGAATTAGGATAATAGATTAAGAAATGAAAGACAGAATAACAGGAGCAGAAGCTTTGATGCGCGCATTACATGACGAAGGTGTAAAAACCATCTTCGGCTATCCTGGTGGTAGCATTATGCCAACCTACGATGCGCTCTTCGACTATACCCGTGGCGAGAAGAAATGTTTTGACCACATCTTGGTGCGCCACGAACAAGGTGCTACCCATGCTGCTGAGGGCTACGCTCGCGTCAGTGGCGAGGTGGGTGTGGCACTTGTCACCAGTGGTCCTGGTGTTACCAATACCCTCACGGGCATTGCCGATGCCATGATGGACTCTACTCCGATGGTTGTTATTGCCGGACAGGTGGCCATCTCCGCACTAGGTACAGATGCCTTTCAGGAGGTTGACCTCGTAGGCGTTTCTCAGCCTATCTCCAAGTGGTCGTACCAAATACGTCATGCTGCCGATGTGGCCTGGGCTGTCAGTCGTGCGTTCTATATTGCTCGCACGGGTCGTCCAGGGCCTGTGGTGCTCGACTTTGCCCGCAATGCTCAGGTCGAGGAAATAGACTGGGAATCCAAGAAGGTGAATTTTGTTCGCTCATACGTCCCATATCCAAAACTCGACCTCGAGGCTGTTCGTCGTGCTGCAGAACTCATCAACAATGCGAAGAAACCATTGGCGCTCGTTGGTCAGGGTGTAGAACTCGGCAATGCTCAGGAAGAACTGAAAGCGTTTCTTGAGAAAGCCGACATCCCTGCGGGTCGTACCATGTTGGGACTCTCCGCACTACCTTCTAATCATCCGCTCAATGTCGGTATGCTGGGTATGCACGGCAATTATGCAGTCAACCTGAAGGAACAGGAATGCGATGTGCTTATTGCTATAGGTATGCGTTTCTCCGATCGCGTTACGGGTAATCTAAAGACCTACGCCAAGCAGGCTAAGATTATCCATCTGGATATCGACCGTTCAGAGATTGATAAGAATGTAAAGACCCATGTGGCTGTTGTTGCCGACTGTAAAGAATCACTACCTGCTCTCACTGCCCTAATCAATAAGAGCGACCACAAGGCATGGCGCGACTCTTTCAAGGAACTTGACGAGAAAGAACGCACCAAAGTCATCGAACCCGCTATTCATCCCACTGAGGGACCGTTGCTGATGGGCGAGGTGGTCAATGCTGTTGCTCAGCAGGTTCCCGACGGAACAGTGCTGGTTACCGATGTTGGTCAGAATCAGCTCTTTGCCACACGTTACTTCAAATACACTCAGCAACGCAGTATCTGTACCAGCGGTGGTTTGGGCACAATGGGCTACGCTATGCCTGCAGCCATTGGTGCCACCTTTGCTACTGACCGTACCGTCTGCTGTTTCATGGGCGACGGCGGTTTCCAGATGAATATCCAGGAGTTGGGTACCATCATGGAACAGCAAGCCCCTGTCAAGATGATTCTCATGAACAACCACTATCTGGGCAATGTGCGCCAGTGGCAGGATATGTTCTGGCAGCGTCGCAAGTCGTTCACCAAGATGATGAATCCCTGCTACGAATCCATTGCGCAGGGCTATGGTATTCCCTATATCGCTGTTACCGACCGTAAGGATCTGGCTGCAGCTGTAGAAAAGATGCTTGCCACGAAGGGCCCGTTCCTTATGGAGTGTGCCATCAAGGAAGACGACGATGTACTGCCCATGACGCCTCCGGGTTTGGATGTCGATAAGATGATGCTGGAAATTTAGCGGGCTTCGCCCTAAACGATAATTGATAAATGATAAATTGCTACCGCAGCAACTAATTGAGAATTGATGGAAGAGAAGAAGAAATTATATACCCTGCTGGTTTATTCAGAAAACGTAGCTGGTATTCTGAATCAGGTGACTGCAGTGTTTACCCGTCGACAGGTGAACATTGAGAGTCTGAATGTATCGGCCTCCAGCATTCCTGGTGTGCATAAATACACCATAACCGCTTGGAGCAGCGACGAGGACCAGATTATAAAGATTGTCCGTCAGATTGAGAAGAAAATCGACGTGGTGAAAGCCAACTACTTTACTGATGAACAGTTGTTTATCCGTGAGTCAGGCCTTTATAAGTTAGCCACACCGATGGTGCTTGAGAATCCTGAGATTTCACGAACCATTCGTCGCTATGATGCCCACATCATCGAAGTCAACCCTACCTATACCATCGTTATGAAACACGGCATTACCGATGATATCATTGAACTGTACCGTGCGCTCGATGAATATGGTTGTGTGTTGCAGTACACCCGCTCAGGACGTATTGCTGTCACTCGTGGCACACAGGAACAAGTTAGTGAATTTTTAGAGCAGAGAAATACACAGCATGGATAAGATAGGTTGTTACGAGTTTCTTGCTGAGCCGTTCCACTGCGACTTCAGTGGTCGCCTGTTCATGGGTCATCTGGGTAACCACATGCTCAATGCTGCCGACTTTCACTCTTCGGCACGTGGCTTTGGCATGAAGTACCTCATGACGATTAAGCGTTCTTGGGTGCTTTCTCGCTTGGCTATTGAGATGACGGAGATGCCTCAGCAATATACTAAGTTTAATGTCGAGACATGGGTGGAGAGTGCTATGCGCTATTTCACCTCGCGTAATTTCGCTGTCGTCGGAAATGACGGACACGCTTACGGCTATGGCCGTTCTATCTGGGCCATGATTGACACCGAGACGCGTCAGCCCACAGATATTTTCTCGATTGACAATGGTGCCATCAACAACTGGATTGTCACCGACAAAGAGTGCCCCATCGACAAGGGTGGGCGAGTGAAGATGTCTGATAATGCCCAACTGGTACGTACCATTGATACCTATTATAATGATGTCGATATCAACGGACACATCAACAGCGTTAAGTACATCGAGCACATCCTCGACTTGTGGAATCTTGACTGGTACAAGGAACACCAGATCAAGCGTTTCGAGATCGCCTACGTTGCTGAGGCACATGCTGGCGACCAGTTGTCGTTCTATCGTGAGGAGACTGCAGAAAATGAATTCTGTGTTCGTATCGTTAGAACCGACGGAACAGAGTGTTGCCGAAGTAAGGTTAAATTCGTATAATTTGCAACAAAAATTTGGCAATTTGCTTACAATTTGTTATCTTTGCAACCGATATTATTAGTCAACTCCCTCGTCGGCGTTTCGCGTAAGCGCTGAGCAGACTGGTAAGACGACGGCTCTCGTGTAGGGCTGGCATGGTACGCAAGGGATATGTATAACATTTAAATTTTTAAGCTATTATGGCAGAAATGAATTTTGGTGGCGTTATTGAGACTGTAGTCACCAGCAAGGAGTTCTCACTTGAGAAAGCACGTGAAGTATTGAAGGATGAGGTTATCGCCGTCATCGGTTATGGTGTGCAAGGTCCTGGACAGGCTTGCAACCTGCGCGACAACGGTTTCAACGTCATCGTTGGTCAGCGTCAGGGTAAGACCTACGACAAGGCTGTCGCCGATGGTTGGGTACCTGGTAAGACCCTCTTCTCTATCGAGGAGGCTGCTGAGAAAGGAACCATCCTCTGCATGTTGCTCTCTGATGCTGGTCAGATGCAGCAGTGGCCCACTATTAAGCAATATCTGAAGCCTGGCAAGACATTGTACTACTCTCATGGCTTCGCAATCAACTGGAGTGACCGCACAGGTGTTGTTCCTCCCAAGGATGTCGACGTTATCATGGTTGCTCCTAAGGGTTCTGGTACCTCTCTTCGCACCATGTTCTGCGAGGGTCGCGGTTTGAACTGCTCTTATGCCGTTTACCAGGATGCTACGGGTAAGGCCAAGGAGAAGACGCTGGCCTTCGGTATCGGTATTGGAGCTGGTTACCTGTTCGAGACAACCTTCCAGCGTGAGGCTACCTCTGACCTTACTGGTGAGCGTGGTTCACTGATGGGTGCTATCCAGGGCTTGCTGCTGGCACAGTATGAAGTGCTGCGTGAGAATGGTCACACACCTTCTGAGGCTTTCAACGAGACTGTTGAGGAGCTGACCCAGAGCCTTGGCCCGTTGTTTGGTGCTAAGGGTATGGACTGGATGTATGCTAACTGCTCTACCACTGCTCAGCGTGGTGCCCTCGACTGGGCTCCCCGTTTCCACGATGCCATCAAGCCCGTTATGGAGTGGCTGTACTACTCAGTAAAGACTGGTAACGAGGCTCAGATTACCATCGACGCTAACTCTAAACCTGACTATCGTGCTGGTCTGGAGAAGGAGCTCGAGGCTATGCACAACCAGGAGATGTGGCGTGCTGGCGAGACTGTCCGCAAGCTGCGTCCTGAATATCAGGAAGACTAATCATTTGATTAATCAGTCATAAAAAAGGGAGAGGTGATGAACCTCTCCTTTTCTTATTCTCTATATTGCCTTTCCTTATTTTAGCTGGTCCTCAATGAACTGTTTGAGTTCTTGACCACGCAATCCGCGACGCAGAATCTTTCCCTTCTGGTCGACAACGATGGTGTGGGGAATGGAGTTGATATTGAACTGCTTAGCAGCGGCATTGTCCCAACCCTTCAGGTCGCTCATCTGTGGCCAAGGAAGCTTGAGTGTCTTAATGGCCGTCAGCCAAGCATCCTTCTCCTGATCGAGAGAGACGCCCACAATGCCCAGTCCACGATCCTTATTGCTCTCATAGAGCGACAGCATAGACGGCATCTCCTGACGGCATGGACCACACCAAGAGGCCCAGAAGTCGATGATGGTCACCTTGTGCTTGCTAACCTCTGTCATGATGCTCAGTTCGTCACCCTCGGGAGTAGCCTGCGAGAAGTTAGGAATGGTGGCACCCTCGGCTGTCTTTGCCGACTGACGGATACTTGCCTCCATCTGCTTGATGGCATCGCGCTGACGACGCTCGTCAGACAACTTCTCGATAAGTCGCAGACGGTTGTCGTTGTCAATAAGCTCTTCTGGATAGTAGGTCAACAGGAAGTAGCCGAACTCATTGTCGATATTCTTCTCAGTGGTCTCCAAAACAACTTTCGCAAAGCGTTGGTTGAGCTTCTCAATCTCGTCCATACCTTGCTGCTGTTTCTCCTGAGTGACATTGTCACCATAGATATTCTCGGCAATGCGATTAATCTCCTTGCCGATGACCATCACGGAGTCGTTCAGTCGTTGCCACTCATCGTTGCAGGGTGTACCGCTGACGCGTGAAGCACCAGGGGTAGCAGACAGCTTGATGGTTATTTCTCCTGGCTCGCGGATAAAGGCAGCGTTAATCTCGTTGTTCTTGTCGCTATAGACCATGCAGAGTGCCGTTTCCTTGTCAGCCTCGCCTTTAAACGAGAACGCACCTTTCTCTATAATAATAGTGTCGCTGGGCGTACCATTGATCATGTCGCTGGTCAGAAACAGCGTGTCGCCGTCCTCCAGCCCCTCGGCAGTACCCTGCAGCTTGTAGGTGTTCGACTGACAGCCCACCAACAGGAGGGCGAGGACACTAAACGATATACTGGTCAGAAATGCTTTCATTGTTGACTACTCTACGAATGGTTTCAGCAAACATATCGGCCACGCTGAGCTGCTTGACCTTAGCGCAACGTAGGGAATAGGGGATAGAGTCGGTGAAGACAATCTCTTCGAGCGCTGAGTTCTGTACGCGCTCGCTGGCAGGCCCACTCATCACACAGTGTGAGGCACAAGCGCGAACGGTCTTGGCGCCAGCCTCTTTCATGATGTCGGCAGCCTTGGTGATAGTGCCAGCGGTATCAACCATGTCGTCGATGATGACCACATTCTTGCCTTCTACGTCACCGATAATCTGCATGTGTGATACCACATTGGCACGGGCACGCGTCTTGTTGCAGAGCACCAGCGGACAGCCCAGGTACTTGGCATAGGTGTTGGCACGCTTTGAACCACCTACGTCGGGAGAGGCGATAACCAGGTCTTCCAGGTGCAGGCTCTGCAGGTAAGGCAGAATAACGCCAGAGGCATAGAGATGGTCCACGGGAACATCGAAGAAACCCTGAATCTGGTCAGCATGCAGGTCCATCGTGATAACGCGGTCTACACCAGCCACACTCAGCAGGTCGGCCACCAGCTTGGCGCCGATAGAGACGCGTGGCTTGTCCTTGCGGTCCTGACGAGCCCATCCGAAGTAAGGAATGACGGCATTGATAGTGCGTGCCGAAGCGCGCTTGGCAGCGTCAATCATTAGGAGCAGTTCCATGAGATTGTCAGAATTGGGAAATGTACTCTGTACCAGGAAGATATCCTGTCCGCGAATGCTCTCCTCGTAAGAAACGGCAAACTCGCCATCAGAGAACTTCGTAATCTGAAGCTTTCCCAATGGACATCCTAGACTTTGACAGATTTTCTCAGCCAGATACTTGGTGGCAGTACCTGAGAATACCATGTAGTTTTTGTTTGAGCTCATCTTATATAATTATCAATAATCATTATTCACTTTTCACTTTTCACTCTTCACTAGGCCGCAGGCCGCCTATCCGATTGCTTTCTTTATTTTGCAGAAGTGGTCTATCAGCGCTTGATATTCCAACTCCTGATGGATGTTGAAACGGTTCCAGAGGTCACCACTGATGACGATACCTCCAAAGCCCAGATCCTTGACGGCCTTGATGGTGTCCAGATTCATGCCGCCCAACGCATAGACGTGGCGGTCGATGAGTCCCTTCCGTGAGGCCTCCTGCAGCTGGTCCATCGTGAAGGTGGCCTTGCGGTCAGGCTCCGTCTGACTGTCGAAGATGTACTTCAGCAGCACGTAGTCAGCATGTTTCTTGGTATCCTTCAGCATATCCAGATGGCTGCACGAACGACTGATGTGTCCCTTGTAACCATTAGGTACAGGAGTCGTCTCGTCGTCGATATGGATGCCGTGCAACTTGAACTCCTCCTTCAGGTAGTAGTTGTCGTGCACAGTGATACGCTTTCTGTACTCATCGGGCAAAAGCGTCAGCAGTCGCTCGGAATACATGGGCGACGAGCCTGGCTTGAACAAGTGCAGGTCGTCAAGTCCCGCCTCGAAGAGCGACGAGAGGATTTTGTCTTCTTCCACGAAAAACGTGGGTTGAGTCATCAATACGAGTTTCATCAGTTGGCAGCTTCAAATTCTTTCAGGAAACGAACGTCATTCTCAGAGAACATGCGGAGGTCAGAGACGCGATACTTCAGGTTGGTGATACGCTCCACACCCATACCGAAGGCGTAACCGCTATAAATCTTCGAGTCGATGCCGCACTGTTCCAACACGTTGGGGTCAACCATACCGCAACCCAGAATCTCTACCCAGCCAGTGTGCTTGCAGAAACCGCAACCCTCGCCGCCACAGATGAAGCACGAGATGTCCATCTCGGCACTGGGCTCTGTGAAGGGGAAGTAGCTGGGGCGCAGACGAATCTGTGTGTCTGGGCCGAACATCTCGCGGGCAAACGACAGCAGCACCTGCTTCAGGTCGGTGAACGAGACGTTCTTGTCGATATACAGACCTTCCACCTGGTGGAAGAAACAGTGGGCACGGGCCGTGATAGCCTCGTTGCGATATACACGTCCAGGACAGATAACACGGATGGGAGCGGTCAGCTTGCCGTCCTCGGTGTGCATCTGCTCCATAACGCGCGCCTGTACGCTAGAAGTATGTGAACGCAACAGGATATTCTTGGTGACATCGTTGGGATGCTGACTGACAAAGAACGTGTCCTGCATGTCGCGGGCAGGATGGTCGGCAGCAAAGTTCATGCGAGTGAACACGTGCAGGTCGTCCTCTACCTCTGGACCGTCGGCCAGTACAAAGCCCATGCGTGAGAAGATGTCGATAATCTCGTTGGTGACAATGGTCAGCGGATGACGTGTACCCAGCTGAACAGGGTAGGGTGTACGGGTCAGGTCGATGGCCTCGTCGCCACTCTCCTGGGTGGCACACTCCTCGCGCAACTGGTTGATGCGCTCGGTAGCCAGGGTCTTCAACTCGTTAATCTTCATACCTACCGTCTTCTTCTGGTCGGCCGCAACCTCGCGGAAATCGTTCATCAGAGCGGTAATCTCACCTTTCTTGCTGAGGTACTTCAGACGCAGTTGTTCTACCTCTTCGGCATTCTTCGCACTAAGTGTCTGTACTTCTTTCAGAAGCTCGTCTATCTTATCAAGTATCATATCTTTTTTGATGTATTTCTCAAATTTTGATGCAAAGGTACAAATAAAATGAAAATTAAAGATGAAAAATTAAAGATTATTTGTAACTTTGCACAAAATTTTGAGAGAAGATAGAAAAATGAGTTCACTCGTGAGACTAAATCTTATTGTTTCGGTTGTGTTGCTGGCCGTTCTGACGTCGTGTGGCGGCAACAAAAGTGGACAGGCAACAGAGGAAGTACCTGCCGACTCTATCCAGAATGACTCCCTCCGCAATGACTCGCTGTTGGCAGAGGACTATCCGATGCCCAAGGCTGCTGACGAGCTGTTCGACGATTTCGTCTATAATTTCGTTGTCAACCGCAAACTGCAGATGGAGCGCATCCATTTCCCTTTGCTTTGTCAGAAGGACGGTAGGACGCGTAAACTGACCCGGAAGGACTGGAAAGTAGAGCATTTCTTCATGCGCCAGGGTTACTACACGCTGCTCTTCGACAACGAGAAACACATGGAGATTGTGAAGGACACGTCGGTCAACCATGCCATTGTGGAGAAAATCCATTTCGACACCCAGCAGATTGACCAGTATGTCTTCGACCGCAAGCGTGGTGCCTGGATGCTGACGCTGTTGCGTACCATTCCTATTACGCGTAATATCAATGCCTCGTTCCTGACGTTCTACCACCAGTTTGCCAGCGACAAGGCCTTTCAGGAGAAGAGCCTGGCCAGTACCGTGAAGTTTGTGGGACCTGATCCTGACGACGACTTCAACATGATGGAGGGCATCATTACGCCTGACACGTGGGAGGCTTTTGCGCCCGAACTGCCGAAGAAGATGATTTATAATATTATCTATGGTAAACCCGTCCGCGAGGGCGACAGCAAGGTCTTCGTCTTGCGTGGCATCGCCAACGGCTTGGAGGTGGAGATGACGTTCAAGCGCAAGAATGGCGATTGGAAACTGACAAAACTGACAACATAATATGGCGGCCTGCGGCCTAATTGATAAATGATAACGGAGAACGATTATAGTCTGCTGCAGCACAACACATTTGGCATCGACGCCAAGTGTAGCCGTTTCGTGGAATACAGTTCTGTGGAAGAGGCTCAGGAGATTGCCCGACAACTCGATGGGACCTATCTCTTAATTGGTGCTGGCAGTAACCTTTTGCTGACTGGCGACTTCAACGGAACAGTGGTTCACTCGGCGGTAAAAGGTATTGAAACTCAGACAGATAGCCGTATTCGTTGCGGTAGTGGTGAAACGTGGGATGAGGTGGTTGCTTGGTGCGTGGGACATCATCTTTATGGTGCTGAGAACCTGTCGCTCATTCCTGGTGAGGTGGGTGCCAGTGCCGTCCAGAACATTGGTGCCTATGGTGCTGAGGTCAAGGACCTGATAGTGTCTGTCGAGGCCGTCGAGATTGGTACTGGTCGCCTGTGCGTCTTCTCTCGTGAGGAGTGCCAGTATGGTTATCGCGACAGTCGTTTCAAGCACGAGTGGAAGAACAAATACCTCATCACCCATGTCGTTTACCAGCTGTCTAACGACGAGAGCCGTCAGTCTACGGAATATGGTAATATCCGTGCTGAACTGGATCGCCGAGGCATTCAGACGCCCACGGCCGCTGAGCTGCGTCAGGTTGTCATCGACATTCGCAACGCCAAGCTCCCAGACCCCAAGGTCATGGGCAATGCGGGCAGCTTCTTCATGAATCCCGTGGTGAGTCGTGAGAAGTTTGAAGCCTTGCTGGCTGAATATCCGCAGATGCCACATTATTATATAGATGCCGACCACGAGAAGATTCCTGCCGGCTGGATGATTGACCAGTGTGGTTGGAAGGGTCGTTCGCTGGGCCGTGCAGGCGTACACGACAAGCAGGCCCTCGTCCTCGTTAATCGCGGTGGCGCCACAGGTCAGGAAATTGTAGACCTCTGCAACACCATTCGTGCTGATGTCCAGGAGAAGTTTGGCATCGATATCCACCCAGAAGTGAACATTATATGAAGCTGACATTCTTAGGAACGGGAACATCGTGTGGCGTGCCCACCATCGGCTGCCAGTGCTATACCTGTAGCAGCACCGACCCGCACGACAAGCGTTTGCGCTGCTCGGCACTCATCGAGACGGAGCAGACGCGACTGCTCATCGACTGTGGTCCCGATTTCCGTCAGCAAATCATGCCGCAACCCTTCCGCAAGATTGACGGCATCCTCATCACCCACGCCCACTACGACCACATGGGCGGCATGGACGATATCCGGCCCTACTGTCAGTTTGGCGAAATCAATGTCTATGCGGACCCCATCGCCCGCCGAGGCATGCTCGAGATGCTGCCATACTGCTTTGCCGAGCACCGCTATCCTGGCGTCCCTGCCATCCAGCTCCACGAGATTCACAAGCACGAGGCTTTCCGCATTGGCGACCTCGACATCGTTCCCTTTCAGGTCATGCACCACGACCTGCCCATCCTCGGCTACCGCATTGGTCCGCTGGCTTATATCACCGACATGAAAACCATTGCCGAAGAGGAGATTCCTTATATCGAGGGCTGCGACACCCTGGTGGTCAACGCCCTGCGCCAGAAGCCTCATCACTCCCATCAGACCCTCGACGAGGCCGTAGCCTTTGCCAGTAGGATAGGGGCCCGCCAGACCTGGCTCATCCATTCCAGCCACGACATTGGCCGCCATGCAGAGGTCAATGCCTCCTTGCCCGCCAACATCCAGATGGCCTACGATGGTCAGGTGATAGAAATCTGATCCGTAAGCTTCTTTGACGACGAAGATTAACCCATTATAAAGAATTAGTAAGCCCTCCACTATTCACGAAGAATGGTGGAGGGTCTTCAATTCTTCAATTTTTCAATTCTTCAATTCTTCAGAACGGTCCGCGCCCCATGCACGAGGTGGTTGTGATGGCCGTCAGGAAGGCGGTGAGAGCGGCTACTATGACCTTCACCGCAATCTCAACAAAACTTTGTTTCTTCATAGTCTCAAGTTTTTAGTTTTCAAAGTTTTAAGAAGTGAGGGCTTCAGCCTTCAGACCTCGGCCCTCAAACTTCATCAGTTGGTGTCGCCTGCGTCGTCATCGTCGGGGTTGTCGCCGTTGCCGCCGGTGTTTCCACCATTGCCGCTGGGCGTTACGCTACCCGTGTTGCCACCCTGGTTCTGACCACCATTCTCCGTGGATTCGCCGTTCCCATTCTCCGTGGATCCATTCTCCGTAGAACCATTCTCACCACCCTCGTTTTCGGGGTCCTCCACGTTGCCCTCGTCGGTGCTGGTTACGCGCTTCACCTCGTTGCCCTCGCGGTCGTAGCAGGTAATCTGTACGGCGGTGTTCTTCAGCTCGTCCTTCAGGTCGGTGCTGGGGGTGAAGATGATGCGGCGGCTGGTGATCAGCTTGGTCTTCACGTCGTTCACGTCCTCGACAGACTTCGCGCGCAGTCCGAAGCGCATGGTGCCCAGTCCGGGCAGTGCCACCGAGTGACCCTCTGTTGCCCACGCCTTGATGACCTCGCCGGCGGCGTCCCAGCAGGCCTGCATCACACCACGGCTCACACCGCTGCGGAGGGCTGCCTCCTTCACCACCTTCGCCTGCGTCAGTGCGGTATAGAGCTCAGGGCTCATCACGTAGCGCCACACGCCAGGGTTCTC
>JAEEGI010001094.1_pt1 | contig 68867 bp, 48 predicted proteins | sample 8958751 | NCBI WGS metagenome assembly JAEEGI01 (sample SAMN16246545, study PRJNA631951) | gut metagenome | biome: gut microbiome; feature: rumen; material: KS-attached | host: Bos | place: Iran: Karaj | collected 2018-10
GGCATTATAGGTCCAGCCGTCGACCACGTTGTCGAGGTCGAACTGAATGGTAGTCGACTTGCCCGGGTTGATGCTCACCGTGCGCGTCACGCTCTGTACTGGAGAGTCATAGTAGCCCATCAGCCGCTTGTAGAGGTAAACGGTAATGTCCTCATTATAGGCCGTCGTGCCGTCGTTGGTGACTGTGGCCTTCAGGCTGAACTTCTTGCCCAAGATCCAGTCGCGCCAATGGTCGACAACATTCTGCACCTCGATAGTGCCGCTCAACTGTGCTGCGGGCATCGACACGATATTGATGGTTTTGCTGCCGATGGGGTTACTGCCGTCGCGGTTAAGGGAGAACGTGAGTTCGACAGTGCCTGTTGAGTTTTTAGTGTACTGGAAATTCACATCGCCTGATTTGCCCTTCTCCAGGTCAACAAAAGCCTCCGAGACAAAGCGTCCGTTGGCAAACATGTATATCAGGTTGTTGCGGGAGTTGCTTGTGTTGGTCACATTAAGCTTGATGTAAACAGGGCGCCTGGGATGCATGTTTCCAGTGACGGTGATGTCGTTGACGTCGTAGCTGGGAATGGCTCCGTTGCCCTCGCAGATCACGACACACCTGTTACTCTGGATGTTCATCTTGATGTAGTTGATGTCGGCACCAACGCATGGCCTCCAGTTGTTGATGTTGCGCTCGCTGTAGACGGGCACGATACGGTAAACACCGCTACTGCGTCCGCTGCCAAAAAGCAGAGGCTGTTCGGCATGGATGAAGTAGTTCGGTCCCACGGCGGTCGCATAGTTGGTGTGGATCGTTTGAATCAGGCGGCCGCCAGTGTCATACACGCCCCATCCGTAGTCAAAACTGATGGGTTGGGGCATACGGTTTACGAATCGGGTCACCTGAGATATGGAGAAGTTGTAGGTCGATGAAGTGCGTGTCGCGGTATAGCTCGTGACCTCGACTCTGTCGGTCGTCACCTCCAAGCCATTTGCCGTTCCGGTGCCGGGCTCGATACCGATGACCATGCCTTGCTCCTCGATGTAGCCATAGGAGCCTGACGCACTGCCAATGCCCTGTGCGTAGGGGTCGAGCACGCTGAGCAGGAAATAGCCGTTGCTCATGCCGTTCCAGCCCCAGTTGATGTGGAACATGCCGTTGCCGTCATAGCCGTCGCACACAAACTCGTGGCCGCTCGTGCCCTTGCTGCCGCTATACAGGACAGGGCGTCCCGACGACAATTCGTTATAAAGCGTTTCTTCCCAAGCTTGGGAGGAGTAAACATCGCGCTGGACATATTTGGCGCTCCTCTTGTAATTGAAATAGGTCGAGAGGGCCAGGGGAATATCATGGGAATAGGCACTTGAACCGGTTGACGAGAAGTTCATGTCCACCGACTGGGCGCAATACAGCGAGAGCCGGGCGGCCGCAAGGGCAGCATCACTGGTGTCGTCGGTTCGGTAGGTGTCTTGCATCTTGTCCCATTCAAAGTTCACGACAGGTAACTGGGGCATATAGATGGAATCACTCGTTGAGGTGTAGGCAGGGAGAGGCATTGTGGTTCGGGCAGGCCATTTCCAGTAATACAACACCTGGGCCATGGCTGTGGCCACGCAACCCACATAGGCGACTCTGCCGTTCTTCAGGGTGGGGAACAGGAGGTTGTATGGCTCGCTCTGGTCCCATTGGGCTGTGACCAGTGGAGCAATGGCATTGCCGTTGGCAAAATGCGGTGCCGCCTTGGCGCCGTGGTCGAGGGCATCGATTTGGGCTGCATAGCCGTCGAGCAGTTCCCGCATCGCATCGGGAATTTTCTCGAGGTCGAAGCTACCCTTGTCGCTATAGCCCAGCACGGCAGGCACGCGGTCATCACCGGCAACGAGCACATAGCCGCCACGGCTGGAGTTAAAGGCATAGTAGGCGGCCTTTTCGCTCTTTCCGGGTGCTTTCTTTATATGCGCTTTGTGCGCCATTGTAAGGTTGGAGTTCGGTATCGCGTGGTGGCTCATGAAATTAGAGGCGATATTGAGCGCCTGACTCTCGTTGAGCGACTCGGCCCATGTTATGCTACCCATGAGCCCTACACACATCATCAGTAAAGTGGTAAATAACTTATTCATAGTTCTATTTTGGGTTTGGTTCTGATGAAAGCAGTTTAATCTGCAAATATAGCATTTTTCTGTCAATTGACTTGACTAATTATGGAAATATCGATTTTTTTGCACAAATATCTACCTTTCCGATATCATTAGCTTTTAATTACTGTCAATTATGTGAAAGATGCGACTACTATACCGAGCATGGTGCCGTGTCATAATTCAACTGCTAGAATTATAACCGCCCTGCGGGCGGGAAATTATTCAAATTAATTATAAAATATCTATTAATATAAATAAAATATTAATTTTAATTTAATAATTTGATGAATTTCCCGTGCGTTAGCACGGTTATATTACCGAGTCGTAATGATGACACGCCCTCATGCCGGGCGTTGTAGTTGTCCGAGTTGTCTTTTTCCCAAGAGAGCCGATGCCTTTGTGCCATTTGCTGTATTAGGGGCGGCACAGGAGCAGCAGCACGCGGGCGCGGTGCAGGCGCCATGCGGTGCCGTAGATGCTGTTCTCGTCGCCGTAGAGCGACATCAGCGTGTAGTTGGCCAGCGCCGTGACGATGGCGCTCTTGAGTTCATTGGCCAGCGAGAGCAGCGGGCGCTTCTTGAGTTCCAGGCCTAGCATGATGTTCTGGTGCTCGAGGTTGAAGTTGATGTTCTGGCTCACGATATAGCCGCTCATGCGGGCGAGCAGGTCGTCAAGGCCCTCGCGCACGCGGCGGTCCACTATGGGTTCATTACTCGGGTTCACGCCCCAGGCGGTGGCGTTGTCGGCGGGGTGCCAAGTCCCCTCGGTGTAGATGGCTTGCTGGATGTCATCCAGGTCGATGACGATGTCGATGCGGTATTTCATGGTGTTAGTTTTTAGTTGTTAGTTTTTAGTGTAGATGATCTGGTTGTTTATAGGCGGTAGGTGCGGGTGAGGGTGGCGGGGCAGATTTTGGTCAGGGCCGTGGCGGGGGTGATGAAGAAGCGCGAGGCGCGACAGTGCTCCAGCACGTGGTCGATGGCAGCCTCGATGCTCATGCCCTGGCTTGAGAGTTCCCGCACGTGGCTGGCGATCTCATACCACATCTGCTGGCGCAGGCGGCGTTTGGGCAGGCCCATCTCCTCGCGGGAGCGGTAGCTGCGGGCTCCGTTGCCCTTCTTGTCCTGGGCATTCAGCAGGCGGCACACGCAGCGGTAGGCGCGCTCATGGCCCACGTGGTAGTGGGGACGGCCGTTGGCAATGGTGAATTCGGCGGCGGTGCGGCGGGCCTTACTCGGACTCATTCCCTGCTCGAGCAGGGCGTCGAGGGTGGGGTTGTACAGTGCCAGGAATTCTTTGTCACGCTGCCGGCACAACTCGCGGCGTTCTAGTTCTTGAAAGGTGTAATTCATGGTAAAAATCGTGTTTAAATGGTAATACAATAATTTTGACGTTGCAAAATTACAACTATCTTGGTGATTTGTCAAGTATTTTGCCCGATTTTTTCAGAAATTACCAAATTTGACTATTTCTTGTAACCATTCAGCCGTTTGACTCCATGCAAAGGCGCAAAGACGCTAAGTACTTATTTTATAGTTACCTTGATTCTGCTCGCTGGCGCATGTGCGCATAATAAAAAACTGTGGTTTTGCAGTATTGGAAAAGATGTTGTATCTTTGCCGTTCCTAAGGGTTTTAAATTTGAGTATGCGATGATGAGACATTTTTTATTAATAATGATAGCGGCGTCATGGGCGCTGATGGCCAGTGCGCAGACCAATCGCATCTACATTGAGGATTTTGAGATTGAGCCGGGTACCACCGACACGGTGCCGGTGCTTTTTGCCAGTGTGGACCCCAGCCGCGGTCTGCAGTTCAACCTGAGCCTGTCGGCCGGTCTCGACGTTGTGGATATCGAACTGACCGATTATTCCAGGCAGTTCTCAATGATCGGCTCATGCAACTACAGCTCCAAGAACGACTGCTACCTGATGTTCATCTATCCCGGTGATCGTGTTTGCTATCCTGCCGATACGGTGGCGGTCATCATGAATGTCCTCATCGAGGCCGACCCCGCTTTCTCGGGCGGCACGCTCACCACATGGAAGTGCCGCGGCTCGACCATGGAAAACGCCGCCATCGTGATGGAGGGCGACACCACGACAGTATCGACTCCCACCGCCTCGATCCTGCTCATTCCTGCCGACCAGAAGCCGCAGCCCGATCAGTACTTCAACATGATGGGGCAACCCATCGACGATCCTGCAAGCGCTCCTGTGGCCATCCAGGTCACTACCCGCGCCAGCGGCGAACGCACCTCCCGCAAGGTGGCCGTCGGGCATTAAACCTTAGCGCCACATCGGGGTCTAAAGGGAGAAAAGTTAATCAATGAAAGCGATGAAAAGATTATTGACAATGGCGATGCTTGTGGTGGCCATGGTGCTGCCGCAGCAAGTAATAGCAAGGGACTTCAACAACGAGATCCTCAACTACGAGGTGGTTTATCACTGGGGCGTGATTTGGAAACATGCCGCCGATGCCTCGCTCAGCATCCGCAAGACCAATGATGGCGGTTATTTTGCCCAGCTCACGGGCAAGACGCGTTCATGGGCCGACAAGGTCTATCCTGTTCGCGACACGCTCAAGTGTACCATGAACAAGGACCTGAAGCCCCTCAAGTATGAGAAACTCACCCACGAGAAGGACTACTATGCCCGCGATTTGATCAAGTTCTCTTATAACTACAGCCACACCAATGCCCATTGCACGCGCTACCGCAAGAGCGGCACGACCAGCATCGACCTGAGCGCCAAGTCGCAGGCCTATGACATGCTGAGCGTCTTCTACATGCTGCGCAACCTGGATTATGGTGAGTTGAGCCGCAACAAGAACTACACGACCATCATCTTCTCGGGCAAGGAGAAAGAGTACCTCACCATCAACTATAAGGGTGTGGAAACCATCAAGATGCGCGATGGCTCCAAGCGCCAGGCCCATCGCATCGCCTTCAAGTTCACCCAGGAGGGCGGCAAGAAATCCAGCGACAACATCACCGTGTGGATGGCAACCGACGAGAGCCGCATTCCCCTGCTGCTGGTGGGCAAACTGCCTGTAGGCGAGGTGAAATGCTATTATAAGGGTTAGGTTTTAGGCTTTAGGCTTTAGGCAACAACTAAGGACTAACAACTAAGGACTAAAAACTAAAAACTAAGAACTGACAACCTTGATCCATAGTGGGAAAAATCGATAATAGTGTTCCAAATTTCAGCAATAGTGTATAAATTTGGAACACACTTTTTTTTATTATGTCATATTTTCATTACCTTTGCACGCAATAAACAGACCAGTAACTAGAGTGAAAGATTTATAAGAATATGCGTAATCTCGTATTCATAGCGCTTTGTGCTATATCGATGCTGGCATCGGCCCAGGTGGTAACTTTGGACTCGTGCCGGCACATGGCATTGCGCAACAACAAGGAAATCAAGCAGGCAGCGTTAGCCATCGACAAGGCCGGCTACCAGCGCAAGGAGGCCGCTGCGGCCTATCTGCCCCAGTTCGACCTCACTGCCGGGTACATCTACAATTCCCGCAAGGTATCGCTCATCAAGGAGGACCAGATGCTGCCCACCAAATCGTTCAATCCTCAGACTGGAGCCTATGACTTCAATCTGCTCATCGACCCCACGACGGGATACCCCGTGCAGGTCGATGGCCAGTATGTGCCCACGACTGTGGCCCTGCTGCCCAAGAGCGGTCTCACCTACAACATCCACAACCTGATGGGTGGTGCCCTGACAGTGACGCAACCCATCTACATGGGCGGCAAGATCACGGCCATGAACCAGATTACCGACCTGGCCCAGCAGCTCGCTATCGAGATGCGCGAGAGCAAGGTCGAGGATGTCATTTATAGCGTGGATGCCGCCTACTGGCAGGTCGTCTCGCTGTGCGCCAAGCAGAAGCTGGCCCGCAGCTATGTTGACCTGGTGGGTAAACTCGATAACGATGTCAAGGCGATGGTCGGTGAGGGTGTCGCTACCCGCGCCAATCAGCTTGCCGTCGACGTGAAGTTGAACGAGGCCAACGTCGATATGACCAAGGTCAACAACGGCGTGACCCTATCTCGCATGTTGCTGGCCCAACTGTGTGGCCTGCCCGTGAACACCATGATGACCCTCGCCGACGAGGGCCGTGATGAGTTGGGCCTCGCCCTCGTTCCGTCCAACTTCAATCTGGATGAGGTGTATAGCAAGCGCCATGACGTGCGCTCGCTGGAACTGGCCACCAAAATCTATGACCAGCAGGTCAAAGTGGCCCGTAGCGAGATGATGCCCAAACTTGCTGCCGTTGCCGCCCTGCATGCCACCAATCCCAACAGCTACAATGGCTTTGAGAACAAGTTCGGGGCCGGATTCAGTGTTGGCGCGACACTCAGGATGCCCTTGTGGCACTGGGGAGGCTTGAGCAGCAAGGTCAAGGCCGCTCAGGTCGATGCCCACGTCAAGCGACTGGAACTTGAGGACGCCAAGGAGAAAATCGCCTTGCAGATCGGTCAGGCTGCCTTCAGCTACCAGGAAGCATTCAAGACCTTCGAGGCCACCAAGGCCAACCTGGAACAGGCCAACGAGAACCTGCGCATTGCAGGCATCGCCTTCAAGGAGGGCATGGGCACCATCGATGATGTACTCACTGCCCAAACCGCCTGGCTCAAGGCCAACAGCGAGAAAATCGATGCCGAAATCAACGTGCAGATGACCCTCGAGTACCTGAACAAGGTCATGGGCACCATGGAATATTAATAAAAAGTCTAGAAACTCAAGCTATCTAGAATATCTAGCAGCTCTAGAGGATATGGATCAAATAAAATAGAACCTATAACTAAACACTACGATATGGAAAAAGACGAACAGAGAACCGTGGTCCGCAAGAAGGACAAAGCGCTGCTGGCAGCACTGGCCGTGTTTGCCCTGGTGATGGCTGGAATCGCCATCGTGGGCATCCTGCTCATCCGTCCCGCCGAAGCCACAACCCAGGGACAGGCCGACTGTGACGCAGTGCGCGTGAGCGGCAAGTTGCCCGGACGCATCGTGCGCTTCTATGTACACGAGGGCGATACCGTGCACAAGGGCGACAAGCTGGTGAGCATCTACTCCAGCACCGTCGATGCCAAGTACTATCAGGCCCAGCAAGCTGCTGCTGCTGCCGCTTCCCAGAACCAGAAGGCCGAGAAGGGCACCCGCGAGGAGCTCAAGCAGAGCGCCTACAACTTGTGGCAGCAGGCAATCGCCGCCCAGACCATTGCCGAGAAGACCTATCAGCGTGTCGAGAACCTTTTCAAGCAGGGTGTAGCCACCCAGCAGAAGCGCGACGAGGCCAAGGCTGCCTATGATGCCGCCACGGCACAGGTCAAGGCTGCTAAGGCCCAGTATGACATGGCTGTGAGAGGTGCCCAGCAGGAGGACAAGAATGCTGCCCGCAGCATGGCCAATGTGGCACGTGGTACTGTCAAGGAGGTCGAGAGCCTGCTCGAGGACCAAGTGCTCCTGGCGCCCTGCGACGGCGAGGTGAGCGAGATTTATCCCCAAGAGGGCGAGCTTGTGGCCATGGGTACTCCCATCATGTCGATTGCCAAGCTGGACGACATGTGGGTGAGCTTCAGCGTGCGTGAGGAGATGTTGAACGACCTGCCCATGGGCAAGGAAGTGAACGTGCGCATACCCGCGCTGAACAACATGCAGACCAAGATGTCGGTCTATTACATCCACGATATGGGCAGCTTTGCCGTTTGGCAGGCCTCCAAGGCCCAGGGCCAGTACGACAGCAAGACCTTTGAGGTGAAGATGCGTCCCGTGAGCAAGGTGCCCAACCTGCGCCCCGGCATGTCGGTCATCCTCGAGAAATAACCCACTAACAACTAGAAACTAGGGACTAGAAACTAGAAACTAAGGACTAGAAACTATGATACTGAGATACATAGGGCAGTCATTCAAGCGCGGGTGTGTGCAACTCGTGCGGCGACCCATGTATTTCCTGCTGATTGTCATCATGCCGCTATTGTGCTCATGGTACCTCATGGACTTGATTAAAGGCGGCTCGGTTGAACGCGTGCCCGTGGGCATTGTCGACCTGGACAACAGCGTCTTGTCGCGTCAAGTGTCGCGCACCTTGAACGGCTTCCAGCAGGTGAACATCTGCCGCCGCTACAGCAACTTTGCCGATGCGCGCGATGCCGTGCAGCGTGGCGAGGTCTTGGGCTTCTTCCTCATTCCCGAGTATCTCGAAGAAGAGGCCCTAGGCGGTCGTCAGCCCGTGGTGAGTTACTATGTGAACTATTCCTATTATGCGCCGGCATCGATGCAGTACAAGGGCTTTAAGACCATGTCGATGCTCGCCAACGGCGCCATCGTGCAGACGGCTTTGCGCACCGTGGGCGTGAGCAACGAGAGGATTGCCTCCACGCTGCAGCCCATTCAGACCCACGTCCATGCACTCAACAACCCGTTCACCAATTACAATTACTACCTGAACTCGACGTTCGTGCCCTGTTTCCTGTCGCTGTTTATCCTGCTGGTGACGGCGTTCTCGCTGGGCCTCGAACTCAAGTCGGGCTTGAGCCGTCAGTGGCTCAGGACGTCGGGCAACAGCATGTTCCTGGCCCTGGTGGGCAAACTCGTGCCGCAGACGGTGCTCTTTACCATTGTGGGCTGGTTTGTCCAGTGGATGATGTACCGCTGCTATGACTTCCCGCTCAACTGCAACCCATGGCACATGCTCAGCGCGATGTTCCTGCTCGTGGTGGCCAACCAGAGCTTTGCGGTGCTGATGTATTGCTTCACGCCCAATTTCCGTTACGGTACGATGTTGTGTACGCTGTTGGGCATGGTGTCGTTCTCGTTTACGGGTTTCTCGCTGCCCCAGGAGGCTATGTATCCGTGGGTCGAGGCCCTCGGCTTTGTGGTGCCCGTCAAGTATTATTTCCTTATCATGGTGGATCAGGCCCTGAACGGCATCGACCTGTACTATTCACGATACTATTACGTGGCACTTATCGGATTCACGATTCTGCCCATGCTGCTCTCGTGGCGCCTGAAGAAAGAGTGTCTCAATCCCGTCTATGTGCCTTGATGTTATATGACCGAAAAGATTAAACATAGTCGCCTGTTCATGTGGTTTATCCAGGTGCTGAGGGTGTGCGGACGCGAGCTGCTGCTGGTGTTCCGCGACCAGGGTGTGGTCATCTTCTTCCTCCTGCTCAACGCGGTCTATCCCGTGCTATATGCCATCATCTACAACCCCGAGGTGGTGCGTGACGAGGCTGTCGTCGTTGTCGATGACAACCGCACCGCCATGAGCCGCGACCTCGTCCGTCGCATGGATGCCACCCAGGAAGTCGCCATCGTGGGCTATGCCGCCAACATGCAGGAGGCACAGGAAGCCATGCACAGCAAGGCGTGCTACGGCATCCTGTATGTGCCGCGAGACTTCAGCCAGAGTATCACCCGTGGTGAGCAAGGCCATGTGTCGCTCTATTGCGACATGAGTGTGATGATGCGCTACAAGGCCATGTTCACAGCCCTGACCAATGTCACCCAGGCTATGGGTGGCGAGCGGCTGGCTGCTGTGGTCGAGCCCGTGCTCAACATGGGCGGCTCCATCATCGAGAACCGTCAGGTGCCCGTGGGCAATCCCGCAATGGGTATTGCCAGCGCAGTGCTGCTGTTCATCCTGCCGCTGGTGCTGCAACAGAGTATGATTTTGGGTATTGCCATGCTGCACGGTGGCAGCATCGAGCGTCGTCGCCGCAACGGCGGCCGTGATCCGATGGCTGTGGAAGCATGTGTGAGTGCCACGATCATCGGCAAGATGATGTGTCACCAGATCGTCTATACTGTCCCCGTCATCTATGTGCTGCACTATGTGCCGCTGATGTTCGGCTTCCCGCAATACGGCAACTTCCTGCACATCATCTGCCTGGCTGTACCCTTCGTCATTGCCGTCTCGCTGATGGGACAGACGCTGCAGGCCTTTGTCAACGAGCGCGAGAGCGTGTTCCTGCTGTTCGTGTTCTCGTCGGTGGTATTCGTCTTCCTGACGGGTGCTTCGTGGCCGCGTCACCTGATGTCACGCCTGTGGTACGTCGTGGGCGACTGTGTGCCCGGCACGTGGATGAGTAACGGCTATGTGCTCATGCAGGCCAATGGCGCCACCCTCTATCAGGTGCAGCACCACTACTGGATGCTGTGGCTGCAAGTGCCCGTGATGTTCATCCTGGCCTATGTCGTCGAGAGATACATCAACCGTCGCCGTTACCGCAGCTGGATTGCCGCCAGCGAGGACAATCCCAAGGTCCTCACCCGCATCGACCTGGCCAAGAACGGCGTCGGCTAATCATCCGTTCTACCCGTTTAATCCATTGTTTCCATAACCATCCCATGCTTGTCGATGAATTGACATATCCCGCTGGCACTAGGGTGCTGCTGTGGCGGCTCGAGGAAGAACCGCAGCAGTTGCTGGCCTTGTGCAGTGAGCTGGGAATACCTGTCGGGGATTTGGTAAAATTGCCGGCCAAGCGGCAGCGCGAGAAGGCGGCCGAGCTGCTGTTACTATGCCGAGCTTTTGGGCGGCCGGTGACGCTACTGCATGACGGGCAAGGAGCTCCGTCGGTCCAGGGAACGGATGTGATTATCAGCATTACCCACACGATGAAACTGGTGGCGCTGGCCTGGGATAAGGCTCAGGTCATCGGCCTCGATGCCGAGCAGTGTGACCGCAAGCAGGTGGTCAGGGTGCGCGACAAGTTCTTGAATGCCAGAGAACAACAGTTTGTCAACCCCGATGACCTTGAGGCCCACATTATTGCCTGGACTGCCAAGGAGGCCGTTATCAAGGCCGAGCGCAACAGCGCCCTCGATTGGACCGACGGCATCTGTCTGAACCCGTTTGAACCGAGTGCCGGCGAAACCACCATTGCCGCCCGCTGTGGCGACCGTCTCTATACTCTATACACCCGTTGCGTCGAGGGCCATTACATCACTCTTGCCTTACCCGATGGGCCGTGATTATCACCCGTCGGGCAATAATGGAGGCCATATTTCGTTATAAAGGTAAAAGAAAAGAAACTGTTAAGGAAAATGAAGAAATTGAAATATATCCTCCGCACTGCCGCGTTCGTTTTGGCTATGGCATGTTGTGCCTTGCCCATGAGCGCGCTGGACAAGAGCTATTATGCCGAGAACAGCAAGCTGGCCACGGGCAAGTGGATCAAGGTTTCTGTCTCGGAGAGCGGTATATATGAGATTACGGCCGATATCGCGCGCAACTGGGGACTGGGCAGCGACCTGTCACAGATTCATGTGTTCGGCTACGGTGGCGCACCGCTGAGCGAGACGATGAGAGGTGATAACTATGCCGATGACCTGCCGCAGATGCCTATCGTGCGCACTGCCGACCGCATCCTGTTCTACGCCCAGGGTCCTTTGACCTGGAAGCGCCAGAGCTACCGTTTCGAGCAGATGCAGTCTCAGCACCCCTATGATGTCATGGGCATCTATTTTATCACCAATGACAGCCGTTTCAGCGACATTGAACCCGTCAAGGCCAGCAATGAGCCGATGGGCGATGTCCTGACTTCCTATACCGAACGTCTGTATCACGAGCAGGACATCATCAATCCTGGTGAGTCGGGCCGCACCTTTTTGGGAGAAAGCTTCGCCAGCAGCAAGTCGCAGTCATTCAAATTCACCCTCGACGGCATGGTTCCCGGCAGCGACGTGAACGTACTGTCGATGTTCGCTGCCAAGACCGAAGGTCTCTCGGCTACAGTCAGCTATAGCTACAACGGTACGCCACTGCCTGTGCTGGAAACTGACCTCATTCCGCCCACTGGCGGTTTCTATGAGTTGACCAAGACGTCGTCCATCAAGACCTTTACCCTCGACGGCACCAATGAGTTGAACTACATGGTGAGCTTCTCTTGTCCCGGTGCCTTCAAGCTGGCGCGTCTGGACTATATCACCGTCAACTATGAGCGTACTCTGGCGTTGCGCGACGGCATGTTGTGCTTTGGCCTGGAGAATGCCGATCCGTCAAGCAGTTACCGTTTGACCGGTTGCACTGGCACCACGCGTGTGTGGGACGTCACTCGACCTTTTGCCCCGGTGCAGCTCAATGGCAAGAGTGGCGAGGGTACGTTTACCTTCAGCCCCGCCGAGGGCGGCCGTCGTGAGTTTGTCGCCTTCAACGAGTCCAGCAGTTTCCTGAATCCCATTTTTGAGGCTGATGTGCCCAACCAGAATATCCATGGCGAACCGATTCCCGATATGATTATCGTGTCGCCCAGCGCCTATCTGGAGCAGGCGCGTCGTGTGGCCTCCCTGCATGAGGATTATGACAATTTCCGCGTTCTCGTCATTGACCAGGAGAAGGTGTTCAACGAGTTCTCCAGCGGCACCCAGGACGCTATGGCCTATCGCAGGCTGTGCAAGATGTTCTATGACCGCGGAGCCGACCAGGAGGGCCACAAGTTGGGCTACCTGTTGCTCATGGGCTGTGGCAGCTATGACAACCGTCTGATTGGGACCGATGCCAGCGCCCTGGATTATCCCCATATACTCACCTGGCAGACCCCTTATAGCAAGGATGACAGCAATTCCAGCACGACCGACGACTTCTTTGGTGCACTGGATGATGATAGCGGCATCGACAACAATGAGTACATGAACATCGCGGTGGGCCGTATGATCGTCAAGAGCGTTACCGAGGCCCGCAACGTCGTGAACAAACTGGTCAAATATGTGACCTCGCCCATCTACGGTTCATGGAAAAACCAGGCGCTGATGGTGGCCGACGATGAGAACAAGGGTGCTCACATGCGCCAGTCTAAAAACTTCATTGCCAACGCCCGGGACAACGGCGGTGCTGACCTGGTTTACAACTATGTGTTTACCGATGCCTTCAACGCAGTGAGCGCCGGTGGCGCGCGCACCTATCCCGACGCGCGCACCAAGATGTTCACGGCACTCAACGAGGGTGTCCTGTGGTGGAACTACGTGGGTCACGCGAGTACCCAGAACTGGACCGGCGAGGGCCTGCTCATGCGCTCAGACGTAGAGACCAAGCTCTTCTACAAGCGTTTGCCGGTGCTGTACGCCGCCACGTGTGAATTCTGTTACTTTGACAACTCGGTGCTCTCGAGCGGCGAACACATGTTCCTGAATCCCAATGGCGGTGTGATCGCATTGATATGCCCGCCCCGCAAGGCCTATATCTCCAATAATGGCCGCCTGACGTCGGCCGTTAGCCGGTATGCTTTCTCGCGCGACGAGAAGGGCAAGCAGCGCCGCATCGGTGACATCATACGCCTGGCCAAGAACGAATTCAGCGAGGATATCGATAACAAGCGCCGCTACTTCGTCTTTGGCGACCCCGCGATGCGTTTGGCCTATTCGCCTTATACCGCCCGTGTCGAGACCATCAATGGCAAGCCTGTGGACAAGGACAACATGCCCGTGTTCAAGGCGCGTGAGCAAGTGGAATTCAGTGGTAGCATCGTCGGTGCCGACGGCAAAATCCTGCCCAACTTCAACGGCGCGATTGTTTCGACCCTGTTCGGCCCTGAGCAGACCGTGGTGACCCATGGATACGGTCCGAAAGACGATGCCGACACAGTCCACTACGATGACCGTCCTAATCGCCTCGCCATCAATATGGATACGGTGATTGGTGGCCGTTTCACGGTTCGTGTCATCATTCCGAGCGAAGTGAACAACGAGTATGACAACTACAGCCCCTCGCTCATCAACCTGTATGCCTATGACCGCCGCGACACCCTCGAGGCCATGGGCAGCAACAGCGATTTCTTCATCTACGGCTATGAAGACGAAGAGGTGGCCGACACCATCGGCCCCAAAATCATCGTCATGGGCTTGAATAACGAGCAGTTCGAGAACGGTAGCAATGTCAATGAGTCGCCGTTGTTGCTGGCGACCGTGAGCGACGACAGCGGTGTGAACTTCTCGTCGGCGGGCATCGGGCATAACATGACGCTCACCCTCGACGGGACCAACAGCTATAACGATGTGAACAGCTATTACACGCCCATGTTTGCCGAACAGGGTACCAAGGGCAGCATCAACTACCAGTTGAATGACCTGGCGCAGGGTCCGCACACGTTGCGACTGCGCGTCTGGGACGTGTATAACAACATGAGCGAGAAGACCATATCCTTTAACGTGGTTAACGGCCTGGCTCCCGATATTGCCGACGTGTATTGTGCCGGTAATCCGGCCAGTGTCGAGGCCTCCTTCTACGTGCGCCACAATCGTCCCGATGCGGTGGTGAGTGTGACCATCGAGGTCTATGACCTGATGGGCCGCCTGGTGTGGAACACGACCCAGTCGGGCCGCAGCGACATGTATACCTCGGCACCTGTCACCTGGGACCTGACCGACATGTCGGGTCGCCGTGTGCCCCGTGGCATCTATGTCTATCGCGCCACCATTTCGACCGATGGCGTCAAGGAAGCCACTAAATCCAAGAAGCTCGCCGTAGCTGGAATGTGACCGCACTGAGTGGTCACCCCTATGGTTCCCATATTCAGGCAGGACGTTGTGCCCGGTGGCATGCGTCCTGCCTGTTTTTGGTGGCTTAGAACCCTGAGGCGGGCGCAGTTAGCCGAATGGCTGCGCCCTGGATATCTCATCATAACAGATGTTAAAAATAGGGCCAATTTCCTTAAAATAAGGTGTAATTTGCTTGGTATTAGAAAAATTGAGGTAATTTTGTAAGTTAATTGCATCCATGTACTGATCAACATGACCAAGAACAACGACAACCGGATTATCCTTCCCGAACCCACCATCAGGCGTTTGCCGTGGTACCTGTCCTACGTTCGCATGCTGGATAATCTGCATGTGGAGTATGTCTCATCGACGCAGATATCGAAGGAGCTCAATGTGCAATCATCACAGATTGCCAAGGATTTGTCGTTCCTGAATATACGCGGCAAGACGCGCATCGGTTATGAGGTGCGCAGCCTGGTGAGCGAGTTGGAGGACTTCCTGGGATTCAACCAGCACCACGATGCAGTGGTGATTGGTACGGGAAGCCTGGGCACCGCGTTGATGCAGGACCATGGTCTGGAGCACTACGGCTTGAACATCGTTGCAGGATTTGACGTGCGCGACGAGGTCATTGGCCAGCAGCTGGGCGGAGTCCCCGTGTATGCCATCAGCGAGCTTGAGCCGTGGATGCGTGAGCACGATGTGCCCATCGCCATCCTCACCGTCCCGGTGGAGCGTGCCCAGGAGGCCGCCGACCTGGCGATTGCCAGCGGCGTGACCGCCCTGTGGAACTTCACGCCCTACCGCATCAAGGCCCCCGAGTCGGTGGTTATTGCCAACACCTCGATATATGCCCACCTGGCCATCATCTACAACAGGATGCAAGGAAAAACAAACTGAACTAACTGAATGAACAAACGGCAGTAAGGTGTCACGATGAAAGTAATCGGTTTTACAGGGAACTATGGCATAGAAGATGGCGTACCCAAGGCTTATCTCATGGCCGACTCGTCTATCCTGTACACGGGCCGACCTTTTTTTGTGCCGGATTTCGCACAGCGATTTGTGGCTACACCCACGATTGTTGTCCGCATGGGACGCCTAGGCAAGTGTGTGGCTCCCAAGTTTGCACACCGCTATTGGGACGCTTTTACTGCTGGTTATACAGTCTGTGCAAGTCAGAGTGATGACATTCGCCTGACGGGACTTGACCGGGCTTTTGACGGAGCTGCCATCGTGGGAGATTGGATTCCTGTTGCCGATGTCCCCGACGCCATTCATGAGCTGGTCGAGTTCAAGGTGGGTGATCAGGTGGCAGCTAAATGCTGCCTTGCCGACATGCGGCATCCGCTGGAGGAGCTGGTAGCTGCCGTGAGTACCCGTTGCAGCATCAAGATGGGCGACATGTTGTTCACCGGCGATGCAGGCGAGGGACGCGCTCTCATTCCCGGCAACCACTTGACAGCCAGCATCGCTGGCCGTCAGGTGCTTGACGTGAAAGTGAGACTGTGACAATATTATAGAACCTATTAAAACGAATAATATGCGCAAACAAACGATATCGCAATTAGTGTGTATGGCTCTCTTGGCCATCTTGTGTGCTGGCTATGCGGGCGCGTTTGACGCGTCAAATTATGCGACACAGTCCAAGCTTGCTTCGGGCAAATGGGTGAAGGTGTCGATTCCCGAGAACGGTATCTACGAGATTACCTACGATGAGCTTCGGGCAATGGGATTCAACAATCCTGCCCAGGTCCATGTCTACGGCATTGGCGGCAACCGCATCAATGAGTTGCTCAACGGTACTGCAGCTGACGACTTGAATCAGGTGCCCATCCTGCGTACCAATAGTAAGATTTGTTTCTACGGTAACGGCCCTGTGGCATTCAGCATTGTGGACTATAGCAGGGCTCCCCGCTTTACCCGTACGCTCAACCCCTATTCCCAGGTGGGCTGCTACTTCCTGACCGAGGAAGCCACGGCCGACCTGGTGCCGAGACAAAAGGCCGAGGTAACGGTTGAGTCCTATATCGACAATCCGTCCAGCTTGGGCTATTTTTACCATGAGCGCGAACTCATGAGTGAGATCAATTCGGGCAAGGATCTTCTTGGAGAGGATTTCTCCAAGCATCCGGCGTTGATCGACTACTATCTGCCGCACCTGAGTGACAGCACCATCGTCGTCCATACGGTGATTGCTGCCAATGCCACTGAAATGACCTATGCCAACGCAGTGTTGCATAGTGGCGGAGTTACCGACACGACCGAATATACTGACGCATCGTCGCGCATTTACAAGCCGTCAGAAGGTGGTTTTATCCACTATAATGTCGCGTCCCCTTATGCTACACTCAGGCTTACTCACCCCGCCGAACATGGCCAGTTTGAGCCCTATCTCAGGTATACCACCGACAAAGGTTATTCCATTCTTGCCCGTTTGGACTATTTCATCCTTACCTACAAGCATGAAAACATCCTTGCTGGCGCCACCGATAACCAGCTGCTGATGGGTTATGGCCTTACCAGGGGTAATGACCGTTTCATGTTGCCCAATGCTCCCGCCAAGACGGTTGTATGGTACCTCAACAATCCCAACAGCCCTCAGGAGGTGACGACAACGGCCTATAATGATGCTGCAGGCAGGGGACTCGCATTCTTTTCCTCTGCGATTACTAGATCTACTTATATTGCCTTTGATCCGACCAAGACGCTGAAGAAGATTTCGGCCTATGAGCCCGTTGCCAACCAGAACCTGCATGGAATGGCTGTACCCAACTTGCTCATCATTACGACCGATGCCTTCCTGGAGCAGGCCAACCGCCTGGCCGACCTGCATCGTGCCGTTGACGGCATCGATGTTGCCGTTGTGACCCAAAATCAGGTCTTCAACGAGTTCTCGAGCGGCACGCGCGATGGCATGGCCTACCGCCTGCTGTGCAAGATGCTGTATGACCGCAACAGCACCAAGTTCAAGAACCTGTTGTTGTTTGGTACGGGTTCGTTCGACAACCGTGAGCTCACGGGCAAGCATCCCAACGACTTGCTGACCTACCAGAGCGACATCAGTAACTCTGAGGACAACTCCTATACCAGTGATGACATTTTCGGTTTCCTGGAAGACAACTCGGGCTCGATCATGACCAACGAGAAACTGAGCATCGGTGTCGGTCGCATTACCTGTGCCGATGTTGATGAGGCCCGCAGCGACGTTGACAAGATTATTGAGTACTATGCCAACCCCGATTACGGTGTGTGGCGCAACAACACTATTGTTTCCAGCGACTCTCCCGACTTTGGTGAATTCATGTTCCAAGGTCAGGGCTACAAGAATCAGATTGACAACAATCTCAACACGGGCATGCAGGTGAATACGGTACATAACTCCATGTACCCCCGCTCGACTACTGAACCCACAGTTGATATACCCAGTAGGACTGCTACCGAAGCCAAGCACAAACTGGCTTATCTGTTGAAGGATGGTGCCTACTTTGCCACCTATGTGGGCCATGCCGGTCCTGTTTCGCTGACCAAGAAGAGCAAGATGTGGACTACGGGTGACGTGATGCGTACATCCTATCCCTACTATCCCATCATGAGCACCGTTTGCTGTGATGTGGCTCACTTCGACAATGATACCCGCGGTATCGCCGAGCTGATGTTCCACAAGCGTGACGGTGGTGCGATAGCTCTGTTGACTTCTTCGCGCATGGTAAATGCCAGTGGCAATGACAAACTGAACCAGTATTTCCTTAACTCGATGTTCAGTTATGACCGCACGGGTGTGATGCCCACGCTGGGCGAGGCCTACAAGGAGGCCAAATCGTGCTTCCCTGTAGCCGATGTCAACAAGATGTCGTTCTTCCTGTTGGGTGATCCTGCCATCCGTGTGAACTATCCCATCTCGAGATTTAACATCATCAAAGTGAACGGCACCGACGTAACCGACACATTGAAAGCCCAGATCAGCCCGTTGTGCAAGTTTGAAATCAGTGCCCAGGTGGTGGATGCCGATGGCAATATCGACAGGAATTTCAATGGTGACGCAACAGTGACCCTGTATGACCGTGAGGACTTGTTCACGACCTTGACTTTCTATAATTCCACTACTGGAGTCAAGGAAGACCGTGATGTTTATTTAGACCGCGCCAAGTTGGCCGAAATTTCGGGCCGTGTCGAGAATGGCCGATTCACGGGTATGATGATCGCCCCGCAGTTGCCGACAGCCCGCAATCAAGATGTCATGCTCCGTGTCTATGCCCACAAGGACAACAGCGACTACATGGTCAACGGTTTCACCAAGCAGGTGACGATGCTGCGATATGACGCATCGGCTGCCATCACCGATGATCAGGTGCCCGTGATTACCGAAATGTTTGTGAACGACGCCACAGCCTTTGGCGAGGGTGCCATGGTTGCTCCCGATGCCATGCTGTATATCAACGTTACCGACAATGAGGGTGTAAGCATCCAGTCCAACACGGTGGGCAAGAGCATGAAACTGCAGCTCGATGGCGGCAAATTCTCCTATGATGACATCAATTGCTATGCCAATGTTGCCGACGAGGGTAGGGCAGTTCACATCGAGTTCCCGCTGTCTAACCTTTCCGAGGGTTTCCACACGTTGACCTTCACGGTATATGACATGCTGGGCAACATCGCTACCCGCACGATTTCGTTCATGGTGGCTCAGGCCTCGGCTGTCGAGCTTGTCGCCGACAATGTGCCGGCCTTCCTCGATGGCAATGTGAATTTCGATATCAAGACCGAGTCGTCGCTGGTTCCTGATGTTGTGGTGCGTGTTACCGATGCCACCGGTAAACTGGTGTGGAAGACCACTACCAACACCTTCCCTGTAGCATGGGATATGAGAGACATGAAAGGCAACAAGGTGCCTGCTGGGCTGTACCGTTACTACGGTACCTACAGCGATGGGGTGAATTGTGGCGGCACGTCGATCAACAGGCTCATTGTTCTTGACCCCCTCGAGAGAGCCGTTACTAAGAAAAAACTTTACTGATCAATGAAAATCTCCAAGACCGAAACAAAAACGAAAGATATGCGCAAATTGTTAAGACTTCAACTGGCATGTGCGGCCGTCATGGCCATTTTGTGCGCTGGCTATGCAAGCGCGTTTGACACGTCGATTTATGCAACACAATCCAAACTCGCCACGGGCAAGTGGGTGAAAGTTTCAATTCCCGAGAATGGTGTCTATGAAATCACCTACGACGAACTCAGGGAGATGGGATTCAGCAATCCTGCCCAAGTTCATGTTTACGGTGTTGGTGGTGTCCGCATCAATGAGCTGCTCAACGGCAATGCCAATGATGATCTCAAACAGATTCCTATCCTTCGCACCAATGGCAAGATCTGTTTCTACGGTAACGGCCCTGTGTCGTTCAGCTTAATGGACTACAGCTCGACGCCCCGTTTCACCCGCGTGCTTAATCCCTATTCCCTGGTGGGTTGCTATTTCCTGACCGAGGAATCCTCGGCCGACCTGGCCCCGACCAAGAGGGCCGAAGTGAACGTTCCCACCTACACCGACAACCGTTCTAGCCTGGGCTACTTTTATCATGAGCGTGAACTCGTGAGTGCAATCAATTCGGGCAAAGAAATGTTGGGCGAGGATTTCTCCAAGCACCCTGTGTTGGTTGACTACTATCTGCCCCATTTGAGTGACAGTACTATTGTTGTTCAAACGACTATCGCCGCTTGTGCCAACGAGATGACTTATGCCAATGCGGTGCTACACAGTGGCGCTGGTGCCGATACAACAGTGTATTCTACCACTACGTCGCGCATCTATAAGCCATCGGAAGGCGGATATGTTTTATACAATTCTGCGAGTCCATATGCGGCGTTAAGGCTTACTCATCCCGCCGAGCATGGCCAGTATGAGCCTTTTATCAGGTTTACTACTGCCAGCGGCACATCGACCCTCTCCCGTCTGGACTATTTCCTCCTCACCTACAAGCACGAGAACATCCTTGCTGATGCACCCGATAACCAGTTGCTGATGGCTTACGGTATCACCAGGGGCACTGACCGCTTCATGATGCCTAATGCGCCTGCCAACACTGTCCTGTGGTTCATCAACAACACGAACAATCCGCAAGAAATGCCGACAACGGCCTATAATGATGCTTCCGGTAGGGGTCTGGCCTTCTTCTCGAATCCCATCTCCAGATCCATTTATGTCGCTTTCGACCCGTCCAAGACGCTGAAGAAGATATCTTCCTATGAACCCGTAGCCAACCAGAACCTTCACGGCATGCCTGTGCCCGACCTGTTGGTTATCACGACCGACGCGCTCCTGGAACAGGCCAACCGCCTGGCCGACCTGCATCGTGCCGTTGACGGCATCGATGTTGCCGTTGTGACACAGGACCAGGTGTTCAATGAGTTCTCAAGCGGCTCGCGAGATGGCATGGCCTACCGCCTGCTGTGCAAGATGCTGTATGACCGCAATAGCACCAAGTTCAAGAACCTGCTGCTGTTCGGCACGGGTTCGTTCGACAACCGTGAACTGATGGGTAAACGTCCTAATGCACTGCTGACCTACCAAAGCGACAACAGTAACTCAGAGGTGATGTCCTATACCTGTGATGACTTCTTTGGCTTTTTGGAAGACAACTCGGGTGAGAACATGGAGACCGAGAGGCTGTGTATCGGTGTTGGCCGTATTACCTGTCTCGACGAAGATGAGGCCCGCAGCGACGTCGACAAGATTGTCGACTACTATGGCAATCCCGACTACGGCGTGTGGCGCAACAACAATATCGTGTTGACTGACTCACCCGATAAAGGCGAATTCATGTTCCAAGGCCAGGGCTACAAGAATCAGATTGACAACAAGCTGAACACGGGAATGAACGTGAATACTGTCCATAACAGCATGTATCCCCGATCGGAATTGGAGCCTACATTTGAGATAAGCCGTAAGACAGCCACCGAGGCCAAGCACAAACTGAGTTATTTGCTTAAGGATGGCGCCTATTTCGCCACCTATGTCGGCCATGCTGGTGCTATCTCATTTACCAAGACGAACAAGATGTGGACCACGGGTGACGTGGCTCGCACCAGCTACCCGCATTTCCCCATCATGACCACGGCCTGCTGCAATGTGGCACATTTTGACAATGAGACCCGTGGCATCGCCGAGCTGATGTTCCACAAGCGTGACGGTGGCGCTATTGCTCTGTTGACCTCATCCCGTTCGGTAATTGCCTCCGATAACGACAAGCTTAACCAGTACTTCATCAGGGAGATGTTCAGCCATGACCGCACGGGCGTGATGCCCACACTGGGCGAGGCCTACAAGCAGTGTAAGTTGAGCATGACAACTATCAATATCAATAAGATGTCATTCTTCCTGCTGGGCGACCCGGCCATTCGCGTGAACTATCCCGTGTCACGGTTCAACATCACGCGTGTGAACGGCACCGATGTTTCCAATGAAACCGATACGGTCAAGGCCCAAATCAGTCCTTTGTGCAAGTTTGAGGTCAAGGCCCAGGTGGTTGATGCCAATGGCAACATTGACAGGAGCTTTAACGGCGATGCTACAGTGACCTTATATGACTTTGAGGACTTGTTCACAACCTTGAATTTCATTAATTCGACCACCGGCCAGAGAGAGGATCGTGACATCTACTTTGACCGTGCCAAGTTGGCCGAAGTATCGGGCCGCGTCGTTAACGGCCAGTTCACGGGCATGATGATTGCTCCGCAGACCCTTTTGGCTTATAATGATGAAGTGTTGCTTCGTGTCTATGCCCACAAGGACAACAGTGACTACATGGTCAACGGCTTCACCAAGCGTGTGAGAATGCTGCCCTATGACGCATCGGCAGTTATCTCCGATGATGTGGCTCCTGTAATTTCCGAAATGTTCCTGGGCGATGCCGCAACCTTTGCCGACGGTGCTATGGTGCCTTCCAACTCGATATTATATATCAGTGCAACCGACAATGAATGCATCAGCATGCAGCCTAGCTCGGTGGGCAAGTCGATGACGCTTCAGCTCGACGGTGGCAAGCAGTCGCTTGAGGAAGTGGCCTGCTATGCCAATATTGCCGACGAGGGCAGGTCCGTTCACATCGAGTTCCCGTTGTCAAATCTGTCGGATGGTCTCCACACGTTGACTTATACCGTCTTTGACATGCTGGGCAATAGCGATAGCCGCACCATTTCGTTCGTGGTGAGCCAGACGTCGGCAATTGAACTTGCCGCCGACAAGATGCCCGCCTTCGTCGATGGCGATGTAAACTTCGATGTGAAGACAGGATTGACATTGGTTCCTGATGTCGCTATCCGCGTGACCGATGCCACCGGTAAGCTTGTGTGGACTACCACGACCAACACCTTCCCCGTTGCATGGGACATGAAGGACATGAACGGCAACAAGGTGCCGGCAGGTCTGTACCGCTACTTTGGTACCTATAATGACGGCGTGAACTATGGAGGCACGTCGATCAACTCACTCATCGTTCTGGACCCGATCAAGAGGGCCACTGCCAAGAATTGACCTGATGGGCGGCTTTGATGTGCCGGCCACATGATATCTCACGGGAGCTCATTCACGTTGTGAAGGCTCCCGTGACTGTTTTTGGCGATATTTTTTTCGCTATATAATTCAGAAAACCAGTTGAATTTTGGTTTTCACAAAAATCTTTATACCTTTGTGGGTTGAATTCGTCGGCTCATTGGAAAATGACCGGGAATACTGAGCACTGAGTAAACATCAGAGATGTTCCAAGACATTAATTTAACTTAAGATATGCACAAATTGTTAAGACTTCAACTGGCATGTGCGACCGTCATGGCCATTTTGTGCGCTAGCTATGCTGGTGCCTTCAACGCGTCGATATATACGACACAGTCCAAGCTTGCCTCGGGCAAATGGGTGAAGATAGAGATTCCTGAGAATGGTATCTATGAGATTACCTACGACGAACTTATGGAAATGGGTTTCACCAATCCTGCCCAGGTTCACGTCTATGGTGCTGGTGGCAACCGCATCAGTGAGCTGCTGAATGGCTCGGCTATTGATGATTTGAGACGGGTGCCCATCCTGCGCACTAACGACAAAATCTGTTTCTACGGTAACGGTCCCGTCTCGTTCAATATCGTGGACTATAATTCGACTCCCCACTTCACGCGTGTCTTCAATCCCTATTCCCAGGTGGGTTGCTACTTCCTGACTGAAGAATCGGCTGCCGACTTGGCACCGACCAAGAAGACTGTGGTGACGGTTACTTCTTATACCGATAACCCTTCCAGCCTGAATTATTTCTATCATGAGCGCGAACTCATGAGCGTGACCAATTCGGGCAAGGAGATGCTTGGCGAGGACTTCTCCAAGCATCCGGTGCTCATCGACTATTATCTGCCGCACTTGAGCGACAGCAATGTCGTTGTTCAGACGGCGATTGCCGCCAACGCTTCCGAGGTATCTTATGCCAATGCCGTCATGCACAGTGGTGAAGCAACCGATACAACCGTCTACTCCGTTGCTTCGTCGCGCATCTACAAGCCGTCGAACAGCTATGTGTATTACAATTTTGCTACCCCGTTTGCTTCATTAAAGCTCACTGATCCTGCCGAGAATGGCCAATTTGAGCCCATACTTAAGTATTCTACCGAGAACGGCTCGGCCATTATTTCACGTTTGGACTACTTTATCTTGTCCTACAAGCAAGAGAATGTTTTTGCCGACGCCCAAGATAACCAGCTGCTGATGGGCTATGGTACAACCAGGGGCTCTGACCGTTTCATGCTTCCCAACGCTCCCTCAAGCACTGTTGTGTGGTTCATCAACAACACTAACAGCCCTCAGGAGGTGACCACCTCGCGCTATAATGATGCAAGCGGCTCTGGCTTGGCATTTTTCGCGAGCCCGACTTCCAAGTCGACCTATGTGGCATTTGACCCGACCAAAACGCTGAAGAAGATTTCGGCCTATGAGGCCGTCGCCAACCAGAATCTGCACGGTATGGCCGTTCCCGATCTGCTCATCATTACGACCGATGCCTTACTGGAGCAGGCCAACCGCCTGGCCGATATGCACCGTGCCGTTGACGGTATCGACGTAGCCGTTGTGACACAGGATCAGGTCTTCAACGAGTTTTCCAGCGGCACGCGCGATGGTATGGCCTATCGCCTGCTGTGCAAGATGCTGTATGACCGTGACAGTAACAAGTTCAAGAACCTGCTGCTGTTCGGCACGGGTTCGTTCGACAACCGCGAGCTCATGGGTAAGCACCCCGAGGACCTGCTGACCTACCAGAGCGACAATAGCAACTACGAGGATTTCTCATATACCAGTGATGACTTCTTTGGCTATTTGGATGACAATTCGGGTTCGAACATGTCCAATGAGAAGCTGCGCATCGGCGTCGGCCGCATCACCTGTACCGATGAGGAAGAGGCCCGCAGCGATGTTGACAAGATTGTCGAGTATTATGCCAACCCCGATTACGGTGTGTGGCGCAACAATACCATCGTGTCGAGTGATACCCCTGACAATGGTATGTATATCTTCCATGGCCAGGGCTACAAGGACCAGATTGACAATGAATTGAATACGGGCATGCATGTGAACACGGTTCACAACACCATGTATCCCCGTTCGGCTACAGAGCCCACCTTCACCGTGGACCGTAAGACGGCCACCGAGGCCAAGCACAAACTGTCTTATCTGCTTAAGGACGGCGCCTACTTCTTTACTTATGTAGGCCATGCCGGTGCTATTGCCTTTACCAAGAAGAACAAGATGTGGACCACAGGCGACGTGGCCCGCACAGCTTATCCTTACTATCCCATCGTGTCTACGGCATGCTGCAATGTGGCTCACTATGATAACGACTCGCGCGGTATCGCCGAGTTGATGTTCCACAAGCGTGACGGTGGCGCTATTGCATTGTTGACGTCGTCGCGCATGGTATTTGCTTCGGGCAATGACAAGCTGAACAAGTTGTTCATTGATGGATTGTTCAGCTATGACCGCACGGGTGTGATGCCCACGCTGGGCGAGGCCTACAAGGCATCCAAACTGGGCTTCACTTCGGCCGATGTCAATAAGATGTCGTTCTTCCTGCTCGGTGACCCTGCTATGCGCGTGAACTATCCTATTTCGCGCTTCAACATTACGAGTGTGAACGGTACCGACGTGACCGACTCGCTTAAGGCCCAGATCAGCCCGTTGTGCAAGTTTGAGATTAAAGCCCAGGTAGTAGATGCCGATGGCAACATTGACACCAGCTTCAATGGTGATGCTACGGTAACATTGTATGACTGTGAGGAATTTTTCACGACTTTGAACTTCAATAATTCAATCACTGGTGAAAGGGAAGAACGTGATGTTTACTTTGATCGCGCTAAGTTGACCGAGATTTCGGGCCGCGTCGAGAATGGTCAATTCACTGGCATGATGATTGCTCCGCAATCACCGTTGGCCAATAACGATGACGTCCTCATTCGTGTCTATGCTCACAAGGACAACAGCGACTATATGGTCAACGGTTTCACCAAGCAGGTGACCATGTTGCCATATGACGCATCGGTTGCTATCTCCGACAGTCAGGCTCCGGTCATCACCGCCATGTATGTGAATGATGAGATGACCTTTACCGAGGGCGCAATTATCGCTCCCGATGCTATGCTGTACATCACAGCTACCGATGACGAGGGCATCAGTATGCAGTCCAACTCGGTGAGCAAGTGCATGAAACTGCAGCTCGACGGCGGCAAGCAGTCGTTTGAGGATATTGCCTGCTATGCCAATATCGCCGACGAGGGTAAGGCAGTTCACATTGAGTTCCCGTTGTCGAACTTGTCCGAGGGTCTCCACACGTTGACCTACACCGTATATGACATGTTGGGCAATAGCGATAGCCGCACGATTTCGTTTATGGTAGGCCAGAGCTCGATTGTTGACCTTGCTGCCGACAAGATGCCTGCCTTCCTCGATGGCGAAGTGAAATTTGACGTCGAGACCGAGCTGACCCTTATCCCTGACGTGACAGTTCGCGTTACCGATGCGACGGGCAAGCTCGTGTGGATGACGACTACCAACAACTTCCCTGTCGTTTGGGACATGACCGACATGGATGGCAACAAGGTGCCTGCCGGGTTGTACCGCTACTTTGGTACCTATCGTGACAATGTGAACTACGGTGGCACGGCCATCAACAGGCTCATTGTTCTGGACGCACTCGAGAACGCAACCGCTAAGAACTGACCTGGTTGCCACTGATGATATCTTACGGGGGCGGTTCCACGTTGTGGACTGCTCCCGTGATTTTTTATCCCTGGGAAAATGATGAAAAGCGGTTGGATTTTGGATTTCACAAAAAACTTTATACCTTTGTAGTTTGATTTGTCGGCTCATTCAACAATGGCCGGGAAAACGGAATACTGGATATTATAAGTTAGACTTCAATTATAACGAACGATATGCGCAAATTGTTAAGACTTCAACTGGCATGTGCGGCCCTCATGGCTTTTTTGTGCGCTAGCCAATCAGGCGCGTTCAATACCTCGAGATATGCGACACAGTCCAAGCTCGCAACCGGCAAGTGGGTGAAGGTGTCGATTCCCGAGAATGGTGTCTATGAGATCACCTACGACGAGCTCCGGGAAATGGGTTTCAGCAACCCTGCCCAGGTTCACGTTTACGGTTTTGGTGGCAACCGCATCAATGAACTGCTCAACGGCACTGCCATTGATGATTTGACGCAGGTGCCCATCCTTCGCACCAATAGCAAAATTTGCTTCTATGGCAATGGCCCTGTGTCGTTCAGCTTAGTGGACTACGGTACGACGCCCCATTTTACCCGTACGTTCAATCCCTATTCCCAAGTGGGCTGTTATTTGTTGACCGAGGAGTCATCGGCCGACCTTGTGCCCGAAGCGAAGACTGTGACACCGGCAAGTGAGTACGTGGAAACTTCCACGAGTCTGGACTATTTCTATTCCGAGCGCGAATTGATGAGTCTTTCAAACTCGGGCAAGGACCTTCTTGGCGAGGACTTTACCAAGTCTCGCGTGTTGGTTGACTACTACCTTCCGCATCTGAGTAACAACACCATGGTTGTTCACACGTGTGTTGCTGCTTATGCCTCCGATGTGACTTATGCCGGTGCGGTGATGCATAGCGGTGGCAAGGCTGACACTGTGGCTTATTCGGGTACAACTTCGCGCATCTACAAGCCGTCGCACTATGCCTATTACAATTCTGCTTCTCCTTTTGCCAAAGTGACACTTACCAATCGTGCCGAACATGGAAAGTATGAACCCATGGTAAAAGCCAGCAGTGATACTGGACGCATAGACGTCAAACGCTTGGACTATTTCATCCTCACTTATGAGCATGAAAATATCCTGGATAACACATCCGATAACCAGTTGCTGATGGGCTATGGACTCATCAGGAATGATACCCGTATGAAGTTGCCCAATGCGCCAACCAAAACTGTTGTGTGGTATATCAATAACACCAATAGTCCACAGGTGGTGTCAACAACGCAATACAGTGATGATACTGGTAGAGGCCTTGCATTCTTCTCCACGCCGATAACCAGATCGACTTATGTTGCTTTTGACCCGTCCAAGACGCTGAAGAAGATTTCAGCCTATGAGCCTGTCGCCAACCAGAACCTGCACGGTATGGCAGTTCCCAACCTGCTCATCATCACGACCGATGCCTTCCTGGAGCAGGCCAACCGCCTGGCCGACCTGCATCGTGCCGTCGACGGTATCGACGTTGCTGTGGTGACCCAGGACCAGGTATTCAACGAATTCTCGAGCGGCACGCGCGACGGTATGGCCTATCGCTTGCTGTGCAAGATGCTGTATGACCGTGACAGCAACAAGTTCAAGAACCTGCTGCTGTTTGGCACGGGTTCGTTCGACAACCGTGAGTTCACGGGCAAGCATCCCAACGACTTGCTGACTTACCAGAGCGACAACAGCAACCTCGAAGACATGTCCTTCACTAGTGATGACTTCTTCGGTTTCCTGAAAGACAACTCGGGAAATAACATGTCCAACGAGAAACTGTCTATCGGCGTTGGCCGTATCACCTGTACCGATGAGGAAGAGGCGCGCAGCGATGTTGACAAGATCATCGAGTACTATGCCAATCCTGATTACGGTGTGTGGCGCAACAACACCATCGTCTCCAGCGATTCTCCCGATTTTGGCGAATTCATGTTCCAGGGACAGGGCTACAAGAATCAGATTGACAACAATCTCAATACGGGCATGCAGGTAAATACGGTACATAACTCCATGTATCCCCGCTCAACGGTTGAGCCCACCTTTGAAGAGAAGTCGAAGACGGCGACCGAGGCCAAACGAATGTTGGCTTCACAGTTGAAGGATGGTGCATATTTCTTTACTTATGTAGGCCATGCTGGCCCTGCCTCATTTACCAAGAGGAACAAAATGTGGACCACGGGTGACGTGGCACGCACCTGCTATCCGCATTTTCCCATTGTGTCGACGGTGTGCTGCAATGTGGCTCACTATGATAACGACTCGCGTGGTATTGCCGAGTTGATGTTCCACAAGCGCGACGGTGGAGCTATCGCGCTGTTGACCTCATCTCGCATGGTATTTGCCTCCGATAATGACAAACTGAACCAGTATTTCCTGAATGCGATGTTCAGTTATGACCGCACGGGCGTGATGCCCACGCTGGGCGAAGCCTATATGCAGTCCAAAGTGAGCTTCTTAAATTCCAATGTCAACAAGATGTCGTTCTTCCTGCTGGGTGACCCTGCCATCCGCGTGAACTATCCCATCTCGCGGTTTAACATCACGAGCGTGAACGGTACCGATGTCACCGATACGCTCAAGGCCCAAATCAGTCCGTTGTGCAAGTTTGAGGTCAAGGCCCAGGTGGTAGATGCCGATGGCAACATTGACAGGAACTTCAATGGCGATGCCACAGTGACCCTGTATGACCGCGAGGATTTGTTCACGACCTTGAGTTTCAGGAATACGACCACAGGAACAAAGGAGGACCGTAACATCTATTGTGACCGTGCCAAGTTGGCTGAGATTTCGGGCCGAGTCGTGAATGGTCGATTCACGGGCATGATGATCGTCCCGCAGTTGCCCCTGGCGCGCAATCAGGATGTGCAAATTCGTGTCTATGCCCACAAGGACAACAGCGACTACATGGTCAACGGGTTCACCAAGCAGGTGACGATGCTGCCCTATGACGCATCAACTGCCATCACCGACGACCAAGCGCCTTTGATTGCCGACATGTTCTTGAACGATGCCACCACATTCTTTGATGGTGCAGTGGTGCCTGCCAACTCGATATTGTATATCACTGCAACAGATAATGAGGGCATCAGCATTCAGTCCAACTCGGTAAGCAAGACCATGAAGCTGCAGCTCGATGCCGGTAAGCAGTCGTTTGCCGAGGTGACTTGCTATGCTACTGTGGCCGATGGCGGCAAGACGGTGAATATCGAGTTCCCGATGCCTGACCTGACCGAGGGTCTTCACACGATGACTTATACGGTCTATGACATGCTGGGCAACATTGCCACCCGCACGATCTCGTTCGTCGTGGGACAGACGTCGATTGCCTCGCTCGTTGCCGACAAGATGCCGGCATTCATTGATGGCAGTGTCAGCTTTGACGTCGAGACTGATCTGACCCAGGCGCCTGACATGGTGGTGCGCGTTACCGACGCCATCGGCAGGCTCGTGTGGATGACCAATGCCAGCAGCTTCCCTGTCGTTTGGGACATGAAGGACATGAACGGCAACAAGGTGCCCGCGGGCCTGTACCGCTACTTCGGTACCTACAATGATGACGGTTATTATGGTGGCACTCCCATCAATAATCTTATCGTGCTTGACCCCGTCAAGACGGCTAAAAACAACTAGATACTAACTACTAAAAAACTATAAACAACGAATTAAACAGATGATGTCGATTGATCATATTTTGGCTCAGGCTACCGCAGCTGCGGTCAAGGAGTTGTATGGCGTGGATTTCCCCGCCGAGAAGATTGTTCCCCAAACGACCAAGAAGGAATTTGAGGGCAACGAGACGATTGTGGTATTCCCCTTCCTGAAGGCGTCGCACAAGGCGCCCGACGTGACGGCTCAGGAGATTGGCGAGCATATGCTGGCCCACTGCGACGCCGTCGAGAAGTTCAACGTTATCAAGGGCTTCCTGAACATCACCATCAAGCCCTCGTTCTGGACCGGCGTGCTCCAGCATGTCGCCCAGACGCCCGACTATGGCTTTACCGCTGCGACCGACGACAGCCAGCTGGTGATGATTGAGTATTCGTCGCCCAACACCAACAAGCCCCTGCACTTGGGACACGTGCGCAACAACCTGCTGGGTTTCAGCCTGTCCAAGATCATGGAGGCCAATGGCTACAAGGTGGTGAAGACCAATATCGTCAACGACCGTGGCATCCACATCTGCAAGTCAATGCTCGCATGGCTCAAGTGGGGCAACGGTGACACGCCCGAGTCCACAGGCAAGAAGGGTGACCACCTGATTGGTGACTTCTACGTTGCCTTCGACAAACACTATAAGGCCGAAATCAAGGAACTCGTCGAGAAGGGCATGAGCCCCGAAGAGGCCGAGAAACAGGCTCCGCTCATCCAGGAGGCACACGACATGCTGCGCCGCTGGGAGGCTGGCGACCCCGAGGTGCGCGCCTTGTGGGAGAAGATGAACAATTGGGTCTATGCCGGCTTTGACGAGACCTACCGCCGCATGGGCGTCTCGTTCGACAAGATCTACTACGAGAGCGACACCTATCTGGTGGGCCGCGATACCGTGCTCGAGGGCCTCGAGAAAGGCTTGTTCTACCGCAAGGAGGACAACAGTGTGTGGGCCGACCTCACACCCGATGGCCTGGATCACAAGTTGCTGCTGCGCAGCGACGGCACGTCGGTCTACATGACCCAGGACATCGGTACCGCCCAGTTGCGCTACAAGGACTATCCCATCGACCGCATGATCTATGTCGTGGGCAACGAGCAGAACTACCACTTCCAGGTGCTCTCGCTGCTGCTCGACAAGCTGGGCTTCAAGTGGGGTAAGGACCTGGTGCACTTCTCTTATGGCATGGTAGAGCTGCCCAACGGCAAGATGAAGTCCCGCGAGGGAACCGTCGTCGATGCCGATGAGCTCATGGACGAGATGATCGCCACCGCCACCGAGATGGCCGGCGAGCCTGGACGTCTGCAGGGCGTGTCCGAGGAGGAGCGCGAGGACGTGCTGCGCATGATTGGCCTGGGTGCCTTGAAGTACTTCATCCTCAAGGTTGACCCCCGAAAGACCATGCTGTTCGATCCCAGCGAGTCCATCGACTTCAACGGCAACACGGGCCCCTTCATCCAGTACACCCATGCACGCATCAAGTCGGTACTGCGCAAGAGCGGCGAGAACTTTAACGCCGTGGACATCAGCACCGTTGCTCCTAACGAGAAGGAAACCTCACTTATCCAGAAGCTGGCCGACTTCACCGACGCCGTTGCCGATGCCGGCCGCAACTACAGCCCCGCCTTGATTGCCAACTACGTCTATGACCTGGCCAAGGAATACAACCAGTTCTATCATGACTACAGCATCCTCAAGGAGCAGGACGAGAAGGTGCGCGCCTTCCGCCTGCTGCTCAGTGCAACGGTTGCCGACGTCATTTGCCGCGGCATGTCGCTGCTTGGCATTGAGGTGCCCGAGCGCATGTAAAATGATCAGTAGAGTTGGCATGGTTTTTGCTACTGAAAACTAAGAACTAAAAAACTAACAACTACAAGATATGAACAACTGGAATAATAACATCGAGAACGGCTATCAGACCGCCGTTCAGGCCGAGAATGAATTGACGTTGCAGCGCTATGTCGCTGGCGTGATGCGCAAGGTGTATGGCAAGATGGCTTTGGGCCTGTTGGCCACCGCCATCACGTCCTACCTGATGTTGTCCAGCGATGCTCTGATGAACATGCTGTTCAGCACCACGGCGACAATCTGGATTCTGTTTGCAGCCGAGTTAGGTCTGGTCATCTACCTGAGTGCCCGCATCGACAAGCTGAGCGCAGGCACGGCAACCGCCCTGTTCTACGCCTACAGTATCTTGAACGGTATCACGTTGACGCCTATCTTCATGGCATATACCGGCGTGTCGATTGCCACAACCTTTGCCATTACGGCTGGCACCTTTGGCGCCATGACCATCTTCGGCTATGTGACGCGTCAGGACTTGTCCAAGATTGGCTCCTTCCTGTTCATGGCACTGATTGGACTTATCGTGTGCGCTATAGTGAATATGTTCATGAAGAGCTCAATGTTTGACCTGCTCATCAGCTGTGCCGGTGTACTCATCTTCGTGGGACTCACCGCATGGGATACCCAGGCCATCAAGCGCATGTGCGGCGAGGCCGATCCCTCAACACTGGGCAAGGTCGCCACGATGGGCGCACTGACCCTCTATCTCGACTTCATCAACCTGTTCCTGTATCTGTTGCGCTTCTTCGGTAGCCGCGATTGATAAAAACTACAAATTACGCGAATTCAACGAATAGCATCCGCATCCAGATAAGAGGAAGACAACAAATACAATTGACCCCGACAACACTAACGTTGCCGGGGTTGATTTTGAACATCAATGGCCATAAATGTCCACGAATGGTCATGAATATATTTATTAATGGCCATGAATATATTTTTTTAATGGTCATTCATGGTTATTTGTGGTCATTCGTGTGAAAACTCAGTTAAGTTGTTTTAGTTGTATTTATGATGGCTAGGAACCGGATGGTGTTGAATTATTGTTGTCTTTTAGGCGTTGTCGTTGGTGGGGCAGTGGAAAATGTATTACCTTTGTGGTGATGATTAACAACAAAATTCAAGGACGATGAAACGTATTTTTCTTATATCGATGTTAGCCGTGCTGCCCGTGCTGGCAGTGGCTCAGGGGTGGCCTGCCAATTACGGAGGCGTGATGCTGCAGGGGTTCTATTGGGATTCCTATAACGATAGCAAGTGGACCAATCTCCAATCTCAGGCCGGTGAATTGGCCGAGTTCTTCCAACTCGTGTGGATTCCGCAGAGCGCCAGCTGTGGCGGCTATAGCTCCATGGGCTATGACCCCGAGTATTGGTTTTCCAACTACACAAGTTCCTTCGGCAACAAATCGGAATTGCAGTCGATGATCAATACCTTCAGGTCAAAGGGCATTGGCACCATTGCCGATGTGGTCATCAACCACCGCAAGAGCATCACCGACTGGGTGACATTTCCCGCCGAGGTCTACAAGGGCACGACTTACCGCCTGCAGTCTACCGACATCTGCCGCAACGACGATGGCGGTGCCACGCTCAACTGGGCCAACAGCAACGGCCGTTCGCTGAGCGCCAACAACGACAGCGGTGAGGACTGGAGCGGACTGCGCGACCTGGACCACTCCAGCAGTAACGTGCAGACCACCGTCAAGGCCTACCTGCGCATGCTGCTCGATGACCTGGGTTATGCGGGTTTCCGCTACGACATGACCAGGGGCTATGCCGCCAACTACACTGGATTGTATAATGCTTATGCCACGCCGACCTATTCGGTGGGCGAGTACTGGGACGGCAACCTGAGTGCCGTGAAATCTTGGATTGATGGCACCAAGGTGAGTGGAGTGGTGCAGAGTGCGGCTTTTGACTTCCCCTTCCGCTATACCATTCGCGACGCGGTGAACAACAACAATTGGACTGGCCTCTCGGGCAACGGCCTGAACATGGATGCTAATTATCGCCGCTATTCGGTGACCTTTGTCGAGAACCACGACACGCAGTACCGTGACTCTTACAACCCCCAGGACCCCATCAACCAGTATGTCGAGGCCGCTAATGCCTATATGCTTGCCATGCCCGGCACGCCTTGCATCTTCCTCAAGCACTGGCAGACCTATAAGGAGAGCATCAAGCAGATGATTTATGCCCGTCAGTTGGCAGGTATCACCAACACGAGCACGACAGCAAGGCATGCCTACAGTGCCAACAACAATTACCACGTGCAGCGCACCACGGGCACCCGTGGTACCCTGCTCGCCGTGATGGGTGGCAGCGGTTTCTCGATACCTTCAACCTATGTGTTGGTGGCCAGTGGCACCAACTACCGCTTGGCGCTGAGCAAGACGACCGAGACGGCGTGGGCCAGCGTTCCCAGCGGCAAGCATCAGGACCCGTTCAACGTCACGCTCACGGCCATTAGCCAGTCCTCGGGCGCTCAAATCGTCTATACCCTCGACGGCAGCGAACCCACTGCAACCAATGGTACCGTGATAACCAGCGGCTCGAGCGTCACCATCAATCGTTGCCTGACCATGAAAGCCGGCTTGCTGATTAACGGTGTGGTGTCCGGTGTCATCACCCGCAACTACACGGTGGTGAACGAGGTGTATGATGCCTACGAAATCACGGTATATCTCAAAGACCCGACCGTGGCTCCCAACAACTGGCCGCAGGTGGCCTACTACTGCTGGGACGTCAACAATGTGCAGCAGTGCGGCAACTGGCCCGGCACGGTGGTGACCGAGACCCGCATGGTGGGTGGCGTGAAGTTCTATTGCAAGACCTTTAGCATCACGGGCAGCCAGTATTATCTGAACTTCGTCTTCAGCCAGGGAGGTAGCACTGCAGGCAGCCACCAGACCGTCGATGTGACGGGCGTGCGCCAGACCGCCTTCTTTGAGGTGACGACCCAGACTAACAAGTATCAAGTCAGGGACGTTACCGACACCTATCTGCCGTATCTCGATGACCAGACCGAACCGGGCGACGTGAATGGCGATGGTGCTGTGAATATCGCCGATGTGACGGCCTTGATCGACTATCTGCTGAGTGGCGATGCCGGGTTGATCGACGAGGCCGCAGCCGACGTGAATGGCGACACACTCATCAATATCGCCGATGCGGCAGCCCTGATTGACCTGTTGCTGGGCAGCTGATAGTGCCGATGCGCCATTTGAGTGATTATTCACGTGTGAAACACAATAAATGAGGGTTTTCTAAGTTTATAAGGTAAAAAGACAATAGAAATTTTTGCTGATTAGAAATGAAACTGACAAAATCGATAGTTGCCATCGCGCTGATGGCTACCGCATTAACTGCCTGGTCACAGGACGACATCAAGAATACCGAATTCAACCCTGTCACCACGGGTGTTACCTCGTTGAGTATCACTCCTGATGCACGTGGCGCGTCGATGGGTGACCTGGGTGCCGCTACCGAGGCCGATGTCAATTCCCAATTTTGGAACCCGTCGAAGTATGCCTTTGCTTACAGCCAGGCTGGTGTTTCGCTGTCCTACACGCCGTGGTTGCGCAAGATTGTCAACGACATCTATCTGGCCAACCTGTCGGCATTTTACAAGATTGGTAGTAGTGACAACCAGGCGGTGAGTGCCTCGTTGCGCTACTTCTCGTTGGGCGAAGTTATGGCCACCGACGGCGATGGTGCCGTGCTCTCGACCATCAACCCGTTTGAGATGTCGGTGGACGTGGGTTATAGCCGCAAGTTGAGCGAGAAATTCTCGATGGGCGTGGTGCTGCGTTACATCTACAGTGACTTGGGCTACAGCGACATGAATACCGGTGATCAGACGTCGAGCGCTTCGGCCTTCTCGGCCGACTTGTCGGGCTACTATACGACATATCCCGTGATTGGCCGCAACGAGTGCCAGTGGTCGCTGGGTTTCAACGTGTCCAATGTGGGTTCTAAGGTGTCCTACAACAAGGGTAACGACCCTGCTTACCTGCCTGCGAATCTGAGAATTGGTACTGCATTCACATTCCCCCTTGCCGACTTCAATAACCTGACGCTGGCTTTTGATGCCAACAAGCTGCTCGTTCCCGCCAAGCCCCGTCTGGCCGACTATCCTGACGCATTGGCCTATGACGACGCTCTGGAGGTGTGGAAGAACAAATCGAGCATTACGGGTATCTTCGACAGCTTCAAGGACAACTTCGCTAAACGCATCACCTACTCGATAGGTGCCGAGTATGCCTACAATCAGCGCTTCTTCCTGCGTGGCGGCTACTACTATGAGAGCAAATATGCCGGTAACCGTCAGTACTTCGGCCTGGGTGCAGGTTTCGGACTTAACGTCATCAAGATTGATGCCAGCTACATGATTGCTACGGCACAAAACAGCCCGTTGGACCAGACGCTGCGCTTTACCCTGTCGTTTGACATGGATGGCATCAAGGACCTCTTTGGCCGCAACTAATCAGTAAGACACAGGTTAACCGTGAGGCCGTGTCATAACATACGCCTAGAATTATAAATCAAGCTTCGCTTGAGAAATTAAACAAAATTTTAAATAAATTTTATACATGATTTTGTTTGATTTCTCGGCCGTTGGGCCGATTGAGAACCACAGCAAGAATTATGACATATCCCCACTCCAACATAATTAAGAGACATGACGCGCGTTGGCTTTGGATTTGATGTTCACCGGCTGGTCGAGGGCAGAGCCCTGTGGCTAGGCGGTGTCAACATTCCCTGGGAGAAGGGGTTGCTGGGACACAGCGACGCCGACGTGGCCATCCATGCCCTGTGCGACGCCCTGCTGGGTGCCGCTGCTTTGCGCGACATTGGTTACCATTTCCCTGATTCCGACCCTCAATATAAGGGCATCGACAGCCGTTTGCTGTTGCGCCATGTGATGCGCTTGCTCGACGAGAACGGCTACCGGCTGGGTAACTGCGACATCACCATCTGTGCCGAGCAACCCAAGCTCAATCCCCACATCCCCGCCATGCAGCAGGAACTGGCCGCGTGCATGGCTTGTGACCCGGGTCAGGTGTCCATCAAGGCCACCACGACCGAGCGGCTGGGCTATACCGGTCGCGGTGAGGGCATTGCCGCCCATGCAGTAGCGTTAATCGAAACCAAACCACAACAACCATGATGGCTGGGGCAAAAAAACGGCAGCGTGTGCCCTATCTGGACATCCTGCGCGTTGTGGCCTGCCTGCTGGTCATCCTCATCCACACGCCCATACGTCAATACGACACCTATTACAACACGCCGTCGATTGCCGGTGCGGTCTATACCGTGCTGGTGGCGGTGAACTGCAACCTGTTCTTCATGATTACGGGCGCCCTGTTGTTGCCCGTGACGATGACAGGCAGCCGCTTTGTCAAGCGCCGTCTGGCCGTTGTCCTGCCACCGCTCGTGGTGTGGACAGTCATCTATCTGCTTGAGCATACTTTCCTGCTGCACAACTTCACGCCGCGGTTGCTCACATCAATCCTCTTCCATCCCGTCGAGGGACTGTTGTGGTATGTGTATGTGCTGCTGGTCATCTATGTGACCTTGCCGCTGGTGAGCCGTTGCATCGACGCTATCGGCAAGCGGGGTGTCGAGGTCGTGCTCGTGCTATGGGTGCTTTCATCGCTCATCCCTTATCAGCACGGCATCTTCATGGAAGCATCGCAATACAGCCACAACATGTTCGGCGCCTTTGCCAACTACTACGGCTATGTACTGCTGGGCTATTACCTGCACCATTACGGATTGCCCGTCTTTACCCGTCAACACGGCTGGAAGTGGGCGCTGCTGTTCATCTTCGGCATCGTGGTGATGCCTTTGTTCGAATTCCTGGTGCAGGGCAACTTCGGTATCACCTGGCAGCAGCATATCGACACCATCACCAACGACATCAGCATCAACAACATCGCCATGGCGACCCTGCTTTTCGTGCTGGTACAACGTTTTGCCCCCGAGCGTTATGACCGCAAGAGCCGTCCCATGACCGCCACCTGGTGGCCCGTGCTGAGCCGGTGCACCTTTGGCATCTACCTGTCCCAGATGATCATCCTGCGCCAGGTCGTATGGCCCCTCACGCCCTGGCTGTCCCGCACCCACTGGCTCGTCGATAGCCTGGTGAGCGCCATCTTTACCTTTATCATCTGCTTCATCCTCGTCTTCATCCTGCGCCGCCTCCCCATCCGCCGCTACCTCGTCGGCAAATAAAAACATTGCCGCGATATCCGTTCTGGATGAGTGTATATTTAAGAGTCCGTCACATGGTTGAAATGTGGCGGTTTTTTTTGCTGGTTCGAAATGAAACCTTATCTTTGCGTTATCAACTTGTCAAACCTTTAAAATGAAAAGTGATGAAAAATAAACTACTGCTTTTGTTCTTGATACTGGCCTCTGTTGCGTTATCGGTACGGGCCGACTTTGTGCTAAACGGCAATACGTACCCTGCCGACACGATGCTTCGTCGTCAAGTGGGTCCTGGCATGATTAACACAATTGTGCGCATACCGGGCATACCTTTGAATGTCTATGTGGTAGAAGTTGACCTCAACAATCCGTATAACCGTGTTGAGACCACCTATGCGAACAGTAAACTGGGCTCGACCGAGAAACTCGCTGATGCTGTAGTGCGTCATCGCACCCCAACCAAGCGCCCGTTGGTAGCATGTAATGCCAACTTCTGGGTTACCACTCAGTCGGGAACTCCTAGCGCTTTTGAGTTGGGTTCGCCGCTAGGTGGCGTTGTGTGCAACGACACGACGGTAGTCAATGACAACAACACCTACGATACCTGGGCTGGCGGCCCCTGGTGCAATGGTACGGCAGCCGTTACCCAGGACAAGACTATCATGATGGGACGCTTGAAATGGAGCGGTTTTATTAACTCTGATAAATTTGCCCAACCACTCGAATTCCAGAACGTCAACCGCCGGGCCGTGACTGGCGAGATTTGCCTGTATGGACCTCCCTTCGGCAGTACCCGCCGCTTCGAGAACAACTGGATCAATTATAATACCCGTGGTGATAATCACAGCGACAATTACTTTCTGACCTTCGTGGAAGGTAGCCAATGGGGCGAAAAGTCGCCCATGAAATTCAGAGTGGACAGTATTCTGAAGTCAAAAGACAGACGTTGGCTGGGAGATTTTGATGCTTGCCTGACGGTCACCGGTGATGCCAACAAGGCGATTATGGCAGCACTCGAAGTGGGGGACGTCATAGAGGTGACTTCAGGCTGGACTCCGCTTGACCCAGATGCAGCGGTTGTCTCTAATAGCCCTATTGAGAATCTGGTTACAGGAAACTCAACCCTCATGCACAATGGTGTGCTTACCGACCGCAATACGCAAGACGGCTACAATACTCCTGCTTACTCTCGTACATGTTATGGTACGTCGGCTGATGGCAAGCATCTCTATTTGCTTGTGATAGACAAGTCTGCCAGCAAACAGTACGGCACCTCGTTAGGCTGCTCGACAACCGAGGCCTGCGAAATTCTGCGCCAAATGTGTCCCGATGTCAATGAGATCGTGAACATGGATGCCGGAGGATCGGCCGAGATGCTGGTGCATGGCAAGGTCATCAACACCACAACCGAGGGCACTCCTAGAGGTGTGGCTTGCGGATGGATGGTCGAGGCGATTGGCGAAGAAGATGACCAAGTGGCCAGCATCGCCTTTGACCAGTTCCGCCTGGATATTCCCGAATTTGCCACAGCAACGCCTCGCATCTTGGGCTACAATAGGATAGGAGAACTTGTCAGCGAAGATGTAAAGGGCTTTACCCTGACCTGCAGTGAATCTGTCGGAACGGCCGAGGGAGACGTCTTCCGCGCTACCGATGTCGAGGCATGGGGTACCATTACCGCGACCTTAGACGGGATGTCGGCAACAATCCCAGTACATGTGATGCCTGCCAGACCGTATATCTTGTTGAATCCTCTGGTAATCGATGATTGCGATTACACGATTGAGGTGGCCTCCAAGATGGTCAATAAGGTTTACTTCTACGATACGTCAGGTATTGAATGGACAGTGGATGACAGTTCGGTGGCTTCGGTAACCGATGGCGTGTTGCGTGGCGAGAGCAATGGTAGCACAAAGATTCATTGCACAATGGGCCCGTATGACCTGAAGGGTACAGTGAACGTTCAAATCAGCGATGAGCCTTACCGCTATGAGCCGTGGAGCGGCTGGACGGTGAAGGGCACTGGTGCCAAGAACCTGGTGATGGACGAGGAATCAGGGCACATGACCTTTGACTATGTCACCAATAGGGCGCCCAATATTAAGATGACTAAGGACTTGGTGCTTTTCGGTCTTCCCGATACAGTGGCTCTCGTCTTTAATTCGACGATGCCGATCAATTACATCCAGGTTGATACCCGCAATTATTTCTATACCAAGACCAACTACATCAGGTTTGACCCTGAGGATGGCGGCGACACGTTTGAAACGGGTGTTGACCATCTGCTCCTGCTCAATCTCAAGGAACTGGGAGGTGTTGACTATGTGGGCACCTATCCGATAAATATCAAGTCCATCAAGTTTACACTTGACAAGAACGCTGAGGAAAAGGAATATGAATTGAATCTCAAGGCCTTGTATTGCCATTATCCCGGTTTTGGCGAAGAACCTCCGGTTATCCCAGGTGATGTGAATGGGGATGGTGAGGTCAATATTGCCGATGTGAATGTGATTATCGAAGCCATCCTGACGGGCAATTCCAATCCTGACGCCGACGTCAACGGTGACACCGAAATCAACATCGCCGACGTCAACTCAGTCATCAACATCATCCTCACGACATAGAAATGACATGAGTAAAGTTGCCCATTATGGCAAATATTAGTACCTTTGTGCCGCTTTTAGCAAAATAGGTATTTTTGACTGATGAAAGAGAGTGAAAAACCTGAAAAAGGTAATCAGATAATTGAGGAAGCGGCACAGGCTGAATACAAGTACGGCTTTGTGACCGACATCGAGACCGAGGTTATCCCCAAGGGACTGGACGAGGATGTGGTGCGCCGCATCTCGGCCCTTAAGGGTGAGCCCGAGTGGCTGCTGGAGTTCCGCCTGAAGGCTTATCGCCACTGGCTGACGCTCAAGGCGCCCACGTGGGGACATGTGCATGTGCCCGAAATCGACTACCAGGCCATCAGCTATTATGCCGCGCCGCGTCAAAAGGCTGCCAACGACAAAAAGGAGATTGACCCCGAGCTGAAGAAGACCTTCGACAAGCTGGGCATTCCCCTGGAGGAGCAGTTGCGCCTGAGCGGCATGGCTGTTGACGCCGTGATGGACAGTGTGAGCGTGAAGACGACCTACCGTGAGCGCCTGGCCGAGTTGGGCGTGATCTTCTGCTCCATCAGCGAGGCCGTGAAGGACTATCCCGACCTGGTGCGCAAGTACCTGGGCAAGGTGGTCCCCTATACCGACAACTTCTATGCTGCGTTAAACTCGGCTGTATTCAGCGACGGCTCGTTTGTGTACATCCCCAAGGGCGTGCGTTGCCCGATGGAGCTGTCGACCTACTTCCGCATCAATGCTGCCCAGACGGGCCAGTTTGAGCGCACCCTCATCGTGGCCGATGATGACGCCTACGTATCCTATCTTGAGGGCTGCACCGCCCCCATGCGCGACGAGAACCAGCTGCATGCCGCCATCGTGGAAATTGTGGTAGAGGACCGTGCCGAGGTCAAGTACAGCACCGTCCAGAACTGGTATCCTGGTGACAAGGACGGCAAGGGTGGCATCTACAACCTGGTGACCAAGCGCGGACTGTGCCGCGGTGACCACAGCAAACTGTCGTGGACCCAGGTCGAGACCGGCAGCGCCATCACGTGGAAATATCCCAGCTGCGTGCTCAAGGGTGACCACTCGGTGGGCGAGTTCTACAGCGTGGCATTGACCAACAACTGGCAGGAAGCCGACACGGGCACCAAGATGATTCACCTGGGCAAGCACAGCACCAGCACCATCGTCAGCAAGGGCATCAGCGCCGGCCACAGCCAGAACAGCTACCGCGGTATGGTCAAGATTGCTCCCAAGGCGACCGGTTGCCGCAACTTTACCCAGTGCGACAGCTTGCTGCTGAGCGACACCAGTGGGGCACACACCTTCCCCGTCATCGAGGTGGGCAACGACACGTCGGTGGTCGAGCATGAGGCCACCACGAGCAAAATCAACGAGGATCAGATCTTCTACTGCAACCAGCGCGGCATCTCGACCGAGGACGCCGTGGGCCTTATCGTCAACGGCTATGCCAAGGAGGTGATGGCCAAGTTGCCGATGGAGTTTGCCGTCGAAGCTCAAAAACTGCTCAGCGTCTCGCTCGAGGGCGCCGTGGGCTAAAAAACTAACAACTAAGGACTAAAAACCAACAACTATCATATGCTAGTCATTAAAGATTTACAGGCCTCGATCGAGGATAAGCAGATATTAAAGGGCATCAACCTGACTGTCAAGCCGGGCGAGGTGCATGCCATCATGGGTCCCAATGGTTCGGGCAAGAGCACGTTGAGCGCTGTGCTCACGGGCAACCCCGCCTACACCGTGACCGGCGGCAGCGTCGAGTTCTACGGCAAGGACCTGCTGGCCCTTTCTCCCGAGGACCGTGCCCACGAGGGCGTTTTCTTGAGCTTCCAGTATCCTGTTGAGATTCCCGGCGTGTCGATGGTCAACTTTATGCGCACCGCCATGAACGAGAAGCGCAAGTACTTCGGCCAGGAGCCGTTGAGCGCTGCCGACTTCCTGAAAATCATGCGTGAAAAGCGCTCCATCGTCCAACTCGATAACAAGCTGGCTTCACGTGCCGTGAACGAGGGTTTCTCGGGTGGCGAAAAGAAGCGTAACGAGATTTTCCAGATGGCGATGCTCGAACCCAAGCTGAGCATCCTGGACGAGACCGACAGCGGCCTTGACATCGACGCCCTGCGCATCGTCGCCAGCGGTGTGAACACCCTCAAGAGCAAGGACAACGCCACTATCGTCATCACCCACTACCAGCGTCTGCTGGATTACATCAAGCCCGACTTCGTGCACGTGCTCTACAAGGGCCGCATCGTCATGAGCGCCGGTCCCGAGCTGGCATTGGAGCTTGAGGAGAAGGGTTATGACTGGATCAAGGAACAAGTCGATTCACAGCAATAAGAGTGACATGAACGCACTACAGCAATATATCGACCTGTATGACGAGAGCCGCGAGGTCATCGAGGACCAGTCGCCCGAACTGCTGAACGCGTTGCGGCCCGCCGCGCGCGAACAGCTTGCCACGGCACGCCTGCCGCGCAAGGGCAGCGAGGACTATGAGGCTACCGACCTCGAGGCCGTCTTCGCCCATGACTATGGCGTGAACGTGAACCGCCTGCCCTTTGATGCCGACCCTGCCGAGACCTTCCACTGCGATGTGCCCAACATGAGCACCTGCCTGTATTACAACAGCAATGACGCTTTCCACAGCAGTGCTACGGCCGAGCGCAACATCGGCCAGGTGGTCGTGGAGCCGTTCAGTATGGCCGCGGTGGATTATCCCGAACTGATGTCGGCCTATTACGGCAAGTTGGCCAAGATGAGCGACCCCACTGTCGCGCTTAACACCCTGCTCGTGCAGGACGGACTGTTCATCTATGTGCCCGACGGTGTCGTGGCCGAGCGTCCCATCCAGCTGGTCAACATCTTCAACGCTGCCCTCGACATGATGGTGCAGCGCCGCTTGCTCATTGTTGTGGGCAAGAACGCCAGCATCAAGCTGCTGGCATGTGACCATTCACAGAGCGCCGACTACCACTACCTGAGCAATCAGGTGATTGAGATTGTCGCCATGCAGGGCAGTACGCTCGACTATTATGACATGGAGGAGAGCACCCCCAAGACCAGCCGCGTGTCGTCCATCTATGTGAACCAGCACGAGGACAGTAACGTGCTCATCGACGGCATCACGCTCACCAACGGATTCACCCGCAACAACTATCACGTCGAGGTCAACGGCGAGCATGCCGAGACCCATCTGCTGGGCATGACCATCGCCAGCGGCGAGCAGCATGTGGACAGCCACACCTTCATCAGCCACAACGCACCCCGTTGCCACAGCAACGAGATGTTCAAGTATGTGCTCAACGACAACGCTGTCGGCGCCTTCGCCGGCAAGATTTTGGTCAAGCCCAATTGCCCGCGTGTCGAGGCCTATCAGGGCAACCGCAACCTGTGCGGCGCTCCCACGGCCAAGATGTACACCAAGCCGCAACTGGAGATTTACACCGACGATGTGATGTGCTCTCACGGCTCGGCCGTGGGCCAGCTCGACGAGGAGGCGTTGTTCTACATGCGCACGCGCGGCATCGGCATCGACGAGGCGCGTCGACTGTTGATGCAGGCCTTTGTTGCCGACGTCATCGACGGAGTGCGCCTCGACGCCCTCAAGGACCGCCTGCACTACCTGGTAGAGAAACGCTTTGCCGGCACGTTGAGCAACTGCGCCGGCTGCATGGCCTCCTGCAAGAACAGTTAGCAATGTAGAGACGCAAAATCTTGCGTCTCCAAACAATAGACATAATTGGCGGTGTGTCATAAATCAAACTTGTATTAATGTCCGCGCTTCGCACGGAGAAATTAAACAAAATCTGTATAAAAATCAAACAAATTAATTATTATTTTATTTTTATAAATAATTTTGTTTAATTTCTCGGCCGATAGGCCGATTGAAAATCCTGAGGCGAATTATGACATGCCCTCTTTATAACTTGAAACAATGGACATCAACAAGATACGTGAGGATTATCCCATCTTGAAGCGCGAGGTGGCTGGCCGCCCGCTCGTCTATCTCGACAATGCTGCCACGTCGCAAACGCCGCGACCCGTGGTGGAGGCCATCGACCAGATGTACTACCACTACAAGGCCAATGTGCACCGCGGTGTGCACACCCTGTCGCAGGAGGCAACCGACCTGGTGGAACTCACGCGCGAGAAGGTGCGTGCCTTCATCAATGCCGGTAGCACCCAGGAGGTCATCTTCACCCGTGGCACGACCGAGGGCATCAACCTCGTGGCATCGTCCTTTGGTCAGATGCTCGAAAACGGGGACGAGATTATCCTCACCGTGATGGAGCATCACAGCAATATCGTGCCCTGGCAGCTCATCGGGCAGCGCAAGCGTGTCACGCTGCGTGTCGTGCCCATCGACGATAGCGGTCAGGTGGATATGGTGGCCTATGAGGACCTCTTCAGCGACAATACCCGCTTTGTTGCCCTGGCCCACGTGTCAAACGTGCTGGGCACGGTCAATCCCGTCAAGGAGATGATTGCCATCGCCCACCGTCATGGTGTGCCCGTGCTCATCGACGGAGCCCAGGCCGCTCCCCATGTTCATGTCGATGTCCAGGACCTGGATTGCGACTTCTATGCCTTCTCGAGCCACAAGATGTACGGTCCTGCCGGTGTGGGCATCCTCTACGGCAAGCGCTACTGGCTAGACAAGATGCCGCCTTATCAGGGTGGGGGAGAGATGATTGGCCAGGTGACGTTTGAACGCACCACCTTTGCCGAACTGCCCTTTAAGTTCGAGGCCGGCACGCCCGACTTTGTCGATATCGCCGCTTTTGGTGCCGCCATCGACTATATCCAGTCGTTGGGCATTGAGAATATCGCGGCCCATGAGCACGAACTGCTCACCGCCGCCGTCGAAGGCTTGCAGACGATAGACGGCATGCGCCTGTTTGGCACAGCGCCCGGCAAGAGCGGCGTGGTGTCGTTCCTGGTGGGCAACATCAGCAGCTATGACATGGGTCTGCTGCTTGACAAGCTGGGCATTGCCGTTCGCACCGGCCACCATTGTGCCCAGCCGCTGATGGCTCGCTATGGCGTGACGGGCATGGTGCGTGCCTCGTTTGCCGTCTATAACACGCTCGACGAGGTCGCCTCGTTTGTCGCCGCTACCCGCCGCGTCGCCGATATGCTGCGATAACCCTTCCCGTTACATGTTGACCCGCACAGACACTGCCAGGAACCATGGCCTTGATTTCATCAAAGGAATCGCGGCGTGTCTGATTGTTTTTGCCCACGTTCCCTTTCCCAGGCCATTCGGCGTGTATGTGGCCTATTTGTCCACCGTTTCGGTATCGGTGTTCTTCATGGTTTCGGGCTATTTCTCGTCAGGCGCTTCCCGTCAAAAGCTGTGGAGGGCAATCAAGCGCACATTCACCTATCTGCTTGTGGCCGACGTCCTCTATCTGGTCAAGATGTTGATTGACAGGGACTTTGGCTATCAGAGTGTTTTCAACTTCCTATTGAATGAGGTGTTTACGCTGGAGCACCTGCTAAAGACCATAGTCATCTCACAGTCTAAGATTTGTTTCGTCGCCTGGTTCCTGATTGCTTTGCTCGTGTGCTATGTGATGAGGCTGTTGCTTGGCAAACGGTTGCGCATTTTGGGCGTTATCGGTTTCGTCGTCGGAGTGGTGGTGTCATTGCCGCCTATCGACAATCACATGGACTTTCCAGTGAGCAATCCGTGGCTTTGGGGCATTCCGTTCTTCACGTTGGGCGAGTGGGTCCGTGAGCACGAAACCCGAATAATCGAAACCTTGGGGCGGAGGACCCTGGTCGGGCTCTGCTTGATGGGACTGGCTGTGATTGTGGTGTCGCGTTATTGCGGAACCCAATGGTGGTTTGTGGGGAATTGGCTTCTGGCTCCGGCCTTGTTCCTGCTCTTTATCAGGAGTGGCATGCCTGCCAACCGGTTTTGCCTGCTGGGCAGCACCTATGTCTTTTTCATCTACATCATACATCCGCTCGTGTCGGCGTGTTATCATGCCGTGAGGGGCGATATCGGTGTGGTTGAGTCATGGTTGCGCCCCCTCATTGTGCTAGTGGCGACTGTGCTGCTGGCGGCAGTCTATTATGCGGTCAAATCGCTGATAGTCGCCCGAGTGAGGCATTAAGCCTTTTCATGGTAAGAATAACGAAAAAGACAGGATTCCCACCCTGTCTTTTCTTACTTTCTTAGTAGTGTTCTGAAGCCTAAAAACTTTATTAACTAAACCCAAATGATCATGGCCTATAGATTAAGGCAAGTCTTCCATTATGATTCTTGGATGTTTGATATCACAAAATAAATGGATTCGTTTCACCTGTACAAATCTTTTCGGCCAACGGGCTGTTTTTTTCGGTGAAACCCGAAATACACCGCCCATGTCGGTGAAAAAAATGGGTTAAGGCGCTGGTTGATAGTTGCGTCCAACGATGTCGCACAGAAAACGGCGCCCCATATAGGAAGCCATGATACCGAGTTTGTTCTTGGCCCTGACGTTGGGGTCAAGCAGACACCTGTTGCGCAGGCGCTTGATGCCGTTCCAGCATTTGTCCTCGAGTTGCCTGTGGTCACCGCTCTTGTCCTGGTGCCCGAGCAGCAGGATATTGAAATAGGCGCTCAGCAGGCGGCTGCGCACCGCCTCCACATATTGCGGGTCCTCGCGTTGCATCTGCCGCTCCAGGTTCTCGCACACTTCGAGCACGGCGGCTCGCTTGGGCGAGAACACCCTCATGCTGTTGCTCACGTGCTGGCGATAGCCGTACAGCACGTCGTCGATGGCAACCACACGGTGGCATTTCCTGAGCAACGGATAGATTATCGCCAAGTCCTCGTAGATGATGCCTAGCGGGAAACGGATGCCGTCGAACAGTGTGGCCTTGAACAGGCGTCCCCACGGCGAGTGGGTGAGGCCGTGCTGATAGAACACGGCCAGCATGGCTTGCTGCTGGTCATAGAGTCGCGGGCTGCCGTCACGGCATCGGCTAAAGTCTGGCTCAGAACCGAAAAAGGCGGTGTAGTCTGTCACGGCAATGTCGGCATCATGCTCCTGCATGAGGCCGAGCAGGGTGGCGGTGAACTCGGGATGAATCACGTCGTCGCTATCGACCATCATCACCAGTTCGCCCGTCATGGCATCCAGTGCCGTGTTGCGTGCCGCCGAATGGCCACCGTTGGGCTGATGGATGACACGGATGCGGTCATCACGCTCGGCCCAACGGTCGCTGATGGCTCCGCTGCTATCGGTGCTCCCATCGTCCACCACGATGATCTCGAGGTGGCGATAGGTCTGGGCGACAATGCTCTCGAGGCATTGCTCCAGGAACGCCTCGGCATTATAGGCCGGGACGAGGACCGATATGAGCGGTTCCTGGCTCATTATTTCACTTTCCACTCAAAGCCGTCCTTCGTGTCCTTGACCTCGAAGCCGAACTCGCTGAGTTTGTCGCGGATAAGGTCGCTGGTGGCCCAGTCCTTGTTGGCCTTGGCATTGCGGCGCATCTCCAGCAGCAGGTCAACGGCCTGGCGGTAAGGCTCAAGGTTCACGCTGTCGCCACCGGCGGCATCGTCGCGGATGCCCAGCACGTCGAACAGGTAGGTCTGGAAGATGCCCTTCAGTTCGTCGATGTCGGCCTGGCTGAGTGTGGCATTGCCGTCATTGGCCTGGTTGATGACCTTGCAGGCGTCAAACAGGGTGGCAATGACCGTGGGCGTGTTCAGGTCGTCATTCATCGCGTCGGCACAGCGCTGGCGGTAGTTGTCGAGCGTTACCGACGACTGCGGTGCGGCGGTGAGGGCGTTCAGGCGGTGCCAGCCGTCGAGCATGCGCTCCAGGGCTTTCTCGGCAGCCTGCAGGGCCTCGTTGCTGAAGTCCACGGTGCCGCGGTAGTGTGCCTGAAGGATGAAGAAACGGATGGTCATGGGCGTGTAGGCCTGGGTCAGGGCAGGGTGGTCACCCGTGAAGAACTGCTCCAGGGTGATGAAGTTGCCCAGCGACTTGCCCATCTTTTGCCCATTGATGGTGATCATGTTGTTATGCATCCAGTAGTGCACCATCTCGTCGCCCTGGCTGGCTACGGCCTGTGCAATCTCGCACTCGTGGTGCGGGAACACGAGGTCCATACCGCCACCGTGGATGTCGAAGTGCTTGCCCAGATACTTGCGTCCCATGGCGGTGCACTCGCAGTGCCAGCCGGGGAAACCGTCGCTCCAGGGCGACGGCCAGCGCATGATGTGCTCGGGCTGTGCCTTCTTCCACAAGGCGAAGTCGGCCTGGTTGTGCTTCTCGCCCACACCCTCCAGCTCGCGGCTGGCGTTGAGGATGTCGTCGAGGCTGCGTCCCGAGAGCGCGCCGTAGCGGTGGTCGCGGTTGTAGGCTTCGATGTCAAAATAGACGCTGCCGTTGCTCTCGTAGGCATAGCCGTTGGCCATGATCTGCTTGACCAGTTCCTCTTGCTCGATGATGTGCCCGGTGGCATGCGGCTCGATGCTGGGAGGCAGCACGTTGAGCGACTGCATGGCGGCATGGTAGCGGTTGGTGTAGTACTGTGCCACTTCCATGGGCTCGAGTTGCTCGAGGCGTGCCTTCTTGGCAATCTTGTCTTCGCCCTCGTCGGCATCATGCTCGAGATGGCCCACGTCGGTGATGTTGCGCACATAGCGCACCTTGTAGCCCAACTGTTGCAAGTAACGGAACAGCACGTCGAAGGTGATGGCAGGACGGGTGTGGCCCAGGTGCGGGTCTCCATAGACCGTCGGGCCGCACACATACATGCCCACCATGGGCTCGTTCAGGGGCACGAAGTGCTCCTTGCGCCGCGTGAGGGTATTGTAGATGAACAGTGGATGTTCCATATTGTCGGTGGTATTAAGTTGTTAGTCTTAAGTTTTTAGCAATAACGCTAAAGCCTAAACGCTAAACACTAGACTCTAGACCTCCAATGACCGCATGCGGTCATTGGAATCAAGCCTGGCCCTTGGGCAGGGGGAAGTCCATGATGCCACCCTGGCCACCGGCGGGACGGTTGATTTTGATCTCGCCGAAGTTCTGCTCGTAGCGGCGGATGTTGTCCTGCAGGGCGAGCATCAGTTCCTTAGCATGCTGGGGAGCCATGATGATGCGGCTCTGCACGCGTGCCTGCGGCATGTTGGGGCCGCGCAGGATCATATCGATGAAAAAGTCGTTGGGACCATGGGCAATCATTGCCATGTTAGCGTAGCGTCCTTGCAATTCCTCTTTGGGGATTTCGATTTTGATTTGGTTCTGGTTTTGATTTTCGTTTGCCATAATGTTGTTTTTATGATAAATGTTTTAAAAATGATTATTTAGTGAAATCGTAAAATTCAGTGTCGGGAAACGTCACATCGTTGAGATGGATTCTCATGCACTTGACGTAGGGCCGTTTCCACAGTGCGCCCACGTTGAACGAGGCATAGCAGTCGCGCCAAAAAGTGCCGCGCTCGCCCCTCAGGTCGTGGAGCAGATAGCAGTGCACCGTGTCGTTCTCGAGCGTTTGGCTGTCGGCAACGAGCATGAGGGTGCGCGCCTTGTTGGTGTACTCAACCTGGCAGTGCAGGTTCAGGAATTCTCCCGTGCGCCACATGCTGCGCAGCTTCACCTGGTGGCGGGGCAGGCTGTCGGGCGACGTGGGCGCGAGCCTGAGCGAGTCGCTGAAGATGGCGCTGCAGCCAAACACGTCGATGTCGCGGCTTGCTGCCGGCACGGCGTCTACAAAGTCGTAGCGCAGCAGCACGCGCTGGCGGGTCTTGACATCCTTGCTCACGTCCACCCTGGACTGCAGCTTGACGGCCGTCGAGTCGTCACGTCCCAGGTATTCAAACACCGCTCCGCGATCGTTCTGCCCCAGGTAGGTGACGATGTCGTAGCGATAATCGGTATAGGCACGGTCGATGTCCTCCTGCTTGTCGCAAGAGGCCAGTGCCAGCAGGACTGCCAGCAGCAACAGGGTCATGTGGCTTAATCGTGTCATGTGGTCGGTGTGCGTTTGGTTTCATCGACGATGAGGCCGTCGCGCATGTGCAGGGTGCGGTCGGCTTGGGCTGCAAGGCCCTCGTCATGGGTGACAATGATAAAGGTCTGCCCCAACTCATCGCGCAGTTCAAAGAACAGGCGGTGCAGCTCCTGCTTGTTTTGAGTGTCGAGGCTGCCCGAGGGTTCATCGGCAAGGATGACCTTGGGGCTGTTGATCAAGGCACGGGCCACAGCCACGCGCTGGCACTCGCCGCCCGACAGCTGTGAGGGCTTGTGCCCCAGGCGGTCACCCAGGTGCATGCGCTCCAGCAGCTGGCGCGCCCGCTCCATGGCCTGGCTGCGGTTGTCACCGCCCAGCAATGCGGGGATGGCAACGTTCTCGAGCATGGTGAACTCGGGGAGCAACTGGTGGAACTGGAACACGAAGCCGATGTTGCGGTTGCGGAAGTGGGCCAACTCGCGGTCTCGCATGGCCAGCACGTCCTTGCCATCGTATCGCACCTCGCCCTCTTGAGGCGTGTCCAGTGTGCCGATGATCTGCAACAGCGTGGTCTTGCCGGCACCGCTGGGCCCGACAATCGAGACAATCTCTCCCTGGGAGATGTCGAGGTCAACACCCCTCAACACTTCCAATTCGCCATAGCGCTTGACAATATTTCGTGCCTCTATCATCATAATTGAGATGCAAAGGTAATGCAAGCCGAGCGGAATGCCAAAAAAGAGGACGCATTTTTGGCATTTTTAGAGCGCGAATCGCTGATTAAAGCCGACAATCCTGCCTTTGTGGTGGGCAGGTTTGAACCCTTTTCCCGAAAACGTTAGGATATGGCCTCGGGCAGGAACATCAGGCGGGAAAATGATAGCAATTTGTTATGAAATTGGGGGCAAAAGGGGTTATTAACTTGAATAATACAAGAAACAATCAGCGTTTTCACATTTTTTAAGCATTAGAATTGTGATTATCAGCGAAAAAATGCATTATTTTGCCATCGTAACGAAGGAGTATTGGCTTAATGCCATTCTTTCTCATATTGAGAAATGCTTTTATGGGGTAAATATAGTTTTCAAGTATTAGTAATTATGAGGGTCTCAGCAGTGATGCTTGGGCCTTTATTTTTTCTTATACCCCTGCGGTCATGTCCAGCAATGTAAAGATTCCCTCACGGCCCATGTTCATCATCAGGTCCAGGATGCTCAGGTCCTGCCTGAAGCCTTGCTGGCCCGTCCACATCTGGTAATAGGGAATGGAACGGATGGGTAGCGTGTCGGGCTTTTTGGTCCCGATGCGGCCACGCAGGTCCTCTACCGTTCCGTCAATTCCCTCACCGGCATCCAGGTAGCGGGTTGTCAACGGCAGGTCCATGAATTCGACAACCACTTCATGCAGTTGCCGGTTGAACTCGTGCAGGTAGCGTTGTGAGCCATTGATGACGTGTGACAGGTCATCGGCGACATAGTCGAAGTAGGGCGAGCGGCCATAGGCCGAGAACAGTGCGCCCCAGTGCAGTCGCCGCCAGTCGCCGTGCTCCGAGATGAGCACGTCGCGCAATGGCGTCATCATGTTGTTGGTGCTTCCCACAAGGGGCACGGTGAGCGTCTGCACGCCGTTGGGGCCGTCGATGCGGTAGCGGTGGTGGCTATGGCGCAAGGGCAGGCGCTTCTCGCCCAGGTCAACGAGCAGTGTGCCGCCCTTGAGGGCTGCCGCATAGCACCGCACACTGGCGGCGCACATGCTACCCATCACAACTGCTGTTGGCGATGAATCAGGCATTTACAGTTATTTCTAACAGCTGAAAGTTACTTCTTGTCGGGGTTGGGCATCTTGAAGATGCGGTTCCAGCGGATGCCGCCGTCAAAGAGTTTGTGGTCCTTGTCAAACGAGATGAGGATGATGGCTGGCGTGCCCACGATGTGGTCCTCGGGAACAAAGCCCCAGTAGCGGGAGTCGAGCGAGTTGTCGCGGTTATCGCCCTGCATCCAGTAGTAGTCCATCTTAAACGTGTAGCTGGTTGCGGGTTTGCCGTTGATGAGGATTTGGTCACCCTTCACCTCCAGGTCGTTGCCCTCGTAGTTCTTGATGCAACGCTCATACAGCGGCAGGTTCTGGAGGGTCAGGTCGATCTTGGCGCCCTTCTTGGGAATCCAGATGGGGCCATAGTCGGCTCGGGTCCAGCCGTAGTCCTTGCCCACCGGGTAAGTATAGAGGTACTCCGATGAGCTGGCGGGAGCGCGCTGGATGCTGGCGACCCAAGGTTGCTTCTTCAGGGTCTTGAGCATGTCCTGGGTGAGCGGCAGGCTGTAGAGATATGGAATGATGTTGTTGTACATGTCCAAGGCATGCCTGCGGTCATCTACGCTGATGCCCAACTCTTCGAACAGGTCATCTCTGATCTGTGTGCCGTCGGTCTCGACAAAATAGTTGTATTGCACGTTCTTGGGCTGGGGCAAGGCCTTGCCGTTGATATAGACGATGCCGTCCTTGATTTGCAGCGTCTCGCCGGGCAAACCCAGGCAGCGCTTCACGTAGTTGTCGCGGCGGTCAACGGGGCGATAGATGACGTCGCCGAAGATCTGCTTGTTGTTGCGCACCACGTCGCGGCCGTTATCAAGGCACAGGGTGTAGTAGTCGGGGTTGGGTCTGTTCAGCGCTACGGTATCGCCGGCAGGGAAGTTAAACACCACAATGTCCATGCGCTCCACGTTGCGCAGGCCTTTCAGGCGGTGGTACTCCAGCTGCGGCTTGTCGATATAGGACTTGCAGTTGAAGAAGGGCAGGGTGTTCTGCGCCAGCGGGAAATGTAGCGGTGTCTGCGGCACGCGGGGGCCGTAGATTACTTTGTTCACCCACAGGAAGTCGCCGGTGAGCAGCGATTTCTCGAGCGAGGACGAGGGAATCTGGTAATTCTGCCCGATGAACAGGAACAGGAAATAGACAAGCACCAGGGCATAGGCAATGGCGTCGATCCAGCTCATGAGAGTTCTCAACGTCTTGTTCTTCATGCCTTTCCAGGCGCCCCAAGGCAGGAACTGCGTCAGATAGATGTCACCCAGCAGCAGCAAGCCCAGCAGCAGCCAGGGGTTGCCCATCCAGATGGTCCACAGCACATAAATCAGCGCCACGATGCCGAAACGCCACCAGCGGGTGGTCTTGACACGTCCCAGTCGCTCCTTGAGTGAGCCGGTTTGCCTTACATACTCCTCTTCTTTTTCTTTATTCTTGTTGTTGTCGGTTGCCATAAAGTATTTGCTTGGTTTGAAAAAATCGGTGCGAAATTACTAAATAATGCCGAAATAAGCATTAACTTTGCCCAATAAGAATCTTTTTTTAAATATATTTGGCAACACCTCGACAAAAATCAAATATATTTGCATTTGTTACGGTTTGCACAAATTTTTGGATACGTTATGAGAATCAGTAAGATTATCGCATCGGGAGAGACCATCATCTATCAGCCCAAACTCAGCAAGTGGGCCTATCTGCATCTGGGCCGCATGATACGCAACCTGACCACAACCATCTTTGTGAGCGACAAGCGGTTTTTCCACAGCCATGGCTGGATTCACCGCCATGCCCATGAGATTGTCCTTGGCAAGGTCGAGAGCATCCTTGTCGAGCAGAACCTGTGGGGCCGCATCTGCAACTACGGTACCATCAAGGTATCGGGCACCGGTGCCGGCACCATCGTGCTGAGCTATATCAAACGCCCCCTCGAGTTCCAGCGCCAGGTACGCGCCATCCAGGGCACCTATGGTACCCCCAATCCTGAATAATGTTTTGTAATGCAGAAAAATTCATGCAAAAAATTTTGTATTTCAAAATAATTGAGTAATTTTGTGGGCGAATCATGAGGATTGTATCTCATAGGAGGCTGGTCGAGTTTTACCAATCCGAGGGCCATGGGGATGCCCAAGCCGCCCTTGAGCGCTGGTATGATATTGCTACTCGTGCTCAATGGCGCAATCTGGCTGAAATCAAGTTGGATTTCCCGGCAACGGATTATGTGGGTAATCAGCACTATGTTTTTAATATCCGTGGTAACAAATATCGTCTTGTGGTGGTCGTTAAATTCACGATTGGGCATCTGTTCATCCGATTTGTTGGCACTCATAGCGAATACGACAAGATTGATGCATCGACAATATAAAGTGGTTGATTATGGGAGTGACGAAGGAACAATATGAGTTTGCGTTACAGCGCATCGAGGAATTATTACCGTTGGTGGATGACACAACACCCGCAAGCGATAGGAATGCTGTGGAACTGACCATCATGTCTGATGCTGTGATTGCCTATGAAAATGAAAACTATCCCATGGGGAAGCCAACTGTTGCTCAACTGATTGAATTGTCTCTCGAGGAGATGCAGATGACCCAGAAGCAGCTGGCGCAGCAAGTGGGCGTGAGCCCGTCCCGCATTAGTGATTATGTCTCGGGACGTGCCGAGCCTACACTTAAAGTTGCCCGTCGTTTGTGTCAGACCCTCAACATATCACCATCCATGATGATGGGAATATAAACCTACTTGATGCCATTATGCCGATAATTGAGATAACATCGCTGGAACATCCTGGGGTAGAGGTTTTTGGGACGCTCACCGAGGCTCAGTTGCGCAACCGCCTGGAGCCTGACAAGGGCATATTCATTGCCGAGAGTCCCAAGGTCATCCACGTCGCCCTCGATGCGGGCTACGAGCCATTGTCGCTGCTGTGCGAGCGGCGTCACATCACGGGTGACGCTGCAGGCATCATCGAGCGCTGCGGCGATATCCCTGTCTATACGGGCGAGCGCGAATTGCTGGCTGCTCTCACGGGCTACACCCTGACGCGTGGCGTGCTGTGCGCCATGCGGCGCCCGGTGGCCCGTCCTGTGGCCGACGTGTGCCGCGATGCCAGCCGTGTGGTGGTCATCGACGGCGTGACCGACACGACCAACATCGGAGCCATCTTCCGCTCGGCAGCAGCCTTGGGCATCGATGCCGTGTTGTTGACGCCCACGGCCTGTGACCCGTTGAACCGCCGTGCTGTGCGTGTGTCGATGGGGTCGGTTTTTCTCGTTCCCTGGACATGGATTGACGAGCCCGTTACTCCACACCTCAACGAACTGGGGTTCAGCACTGCCGCGATGGCACTGAGCGATGACTCCATCCCGCTCGATGACCCCATCCTGAAACGTGAGCCCCGCCTGGCCCTGATCATGGGCACCGAGGGCGACGGCCTCTCGCACGAGGCCATCACTGCCGCCAACCATGTGGTGCGCATTCCCATGCAGCATGGCGTTGATTCCCTGAATGTTGCTGCGGCCGCTGCCGTTGCCTTTTGGGAGTTGCGCAAGCGCTAACACCGCTCATTTTCTTTCCAAAAAAGATAAAAAACCTCAAAACAGGGAAAAATCCTGGTTTTTGGGGCGTTGGTATTCGTTTTTTGTGTACTTTTGCAGCCGATTTTAGAGTCAACGTATATTAACAGTGGAATTTGGGCTGCTTGCAACCACTTGAAAAAATGCTAAAATGCGATTATCAACAACTGTGTTATTGATTTTCCTTTAGCATTCATTTTCCACAAAAATGAATGTTTTTTGTAATACAATGAAAAGTAAGAACAATTATTTATTTACGTCGGAGAGCGTGTCCGAAGGACATCCCGACAAAGTCGCCGACCAGATCAGTGACGCCATTCTGGACAAGTTTCTGGCCTTTGACCCCCATGCCCACGTGGCATGCGAGACCATGGTAACCACTGGCCAGGTAATTATTGCCGGCGAGGTGACTACCGATGTTTACATCGACCTGCAGCGCACTGCACGCGAGATGATTCAGAAAATCGGCTACACCAAGAGCGAGTACCAGTTCGATGCCAACTCCTGCGGCATCCTCAACAGCGTGCATGAGCAGAGCGGCGACATCGCCCAGGGCGTGAACCGCGATGAGCAACATCAGGCCGACCAGGGTGCTGGCGACCAGGGCATGATGTTCGGCTTTGCCTGCAACGAGACCCCCAACTACATGCCGCTGACGCTAGACCTGGCTCACGCATTGATGCGCGAGCTGGCCGACATCCGCCATAACCACTTGGAACTGATGCCCTATCTGCGTCCTGACGCCAAGGCTCAGGTAACCGTAGAATATGACGGCGAGACGCGCCGCCCCGTGCATGTCGATACCATTGTGGTGAGCACCCAGCACGACGATGACGTGGATCAGGGCCGCATCGAGCAGGATGTGCGCAACATTCTCGTGCCGAGAACGCTCGAACACTTCGGTGCCGATATCCGTGCCATGGTTGATGCCGATACCAATTACAAGGTCAATCCCACGGGCAAGTTCGTGATTGGCGGACCTCATGGCGACACCGGCCTCACGGGTCGCAAAATCATCGTGGACACCTATGGCGGACGCGGTGCCCATGGCGGCGGTGCCTTCAGTGGCAAGGATCCCAGCAAGGTGGACCGTAGCGCGGCCTATGCCTGCCGTCACATTGCCAAGAACGTCGTGGCTGCCGGCATAGCCGACGAGGTGCTCGTGCAGGTGGCCTATGCCATCGGCGTTGCCGAACCCGTGAGCTTCTACATCAACACCTATGGCACCAGCCATGTGAACAAGAGCGATGTGGAGATTGCTGCTATCCTCAAGGACCTGTTTGACATGCGTCCTGCAGCCATCATCCGTGACCTGAAGCTACTCAACCCCATCTATACCGAGGCCGCAGCCTATGGCCACATGGGCCGCAAGTATGAACTCAAGGTCAAGAAGTTTGAGTCGCTCTACAACGAGACCAAGGAGGTGGAGGTGGAACTCTTCACCTGGGAGAAACTGAACCGCACCGAGGCCCTGCGTGCTGCCTTTGGCCTCTCGTAAAACGACTAGGTGCTCTAGATATTCTAGATTATCTAGAGTTTCTAATCAAAGCGGGCTGTCCTGAACAGGGCAGCCCGCTTGGTTGTTGGGAGAATGGACAAGGCTTACTTGGCTTTCATGGCCTCCTTGATCTTGGTTTCGAGTTCCTCGGCCAGTTCGGGGTTGTCGGCTACCATCTGCTTGGCAGCGTCGCGGCCCTGTCCCAGCTTGGTGCCCTCATAGGAGAACCATGCACCGCTCTTCTTGACGATGCCGAACTCGACACCCAGGTCGATGATTTCGCCCACCTTGCTGATGCCCTCGCCAAAGCGGATTTCAAACTCGGTCTTGCGGAAGGGGGGAGCCACCTTGTTCTTCACGACTTTTACCCTGGTAAGGCTGCCGGTCACCTGGTCGCCGTCCTTGATTTGGCCCACGCGACGGATGTCGAGGCGCACGCTGCTGTAGAACTTCAGGGCGTTGCCGCCGGTAGTGGTCTCGGGGTTGCCGAACATCACGCCCAGCTTCTCGCGCAGCTGGTTGATGAAGATGCAGCAGGTGTTGGTGCGGCTGATGGTGGCGGTGAGTTTCCTCAGGGCCTGACTCATCAGGCGGGCCTGCAGACCCATCTTGCTCTCGCCCATCTCGCCCTCGATCTCGGCCTTGGGAGTCAAGGCGGCAACACTGTCGATGACGATGATGTCGATGGCGCTGCTGCGGATGAGCTGGTCGGCAATCTCCAGTGCCTGCTCGCCGTTGTCGGGCTGGCTGATCCACAGGTTGTTCACGTCCACACCCAGCGACTCGGCATAGAAGCGGTCAAAGGCGTGCTCGGCGTCGATGATGGCGGCGATGCCTCCCATCTTCTGTGCCTCGGCGATGGCGTGGATGGCCAGCGTGGTCTTACCCGACGACTCGGGGCCGAAAATCTCGATGATGCGGCCGCGGGGATAACCGCCCACGCCCAGGGCATTGTCCAGACCGATGGAGCCGGTGGGGATGACCTCGATGTCCTCGATGTTGTCGTCGCCCAGCTTCATGATGCTGCCCGAGCCAAAGGTCTTGCCTATTTTGTCCATTGCCACCTGCAGGGCTTTGAGTTTCTCGGGAGAAACCTCCTTGCGCTGCGGCTGGTTAGTTCCTTCTTGGTTGATGATTTCTTCTGCCATAATGTAGATATTGATATGTGATTTTTTTAGTTGTCAATCCAACTTGCAAAGTTACTAAAAATATTTGTGCCGTGGCCCTTCATCGGGGATTTTTTTGACCGTCAAACCCATAGTTGTTTTTTCTTGAAAAAATATCCTCTTGGTTTGCACCATGAATGGGAAAAAAGAGTTACCTTTGTCAAATTCTAGACGTAGAACCTATCATTATTAACCAATTAATAACTTTCATTGCAATGAGGAAAATCTTTACTTTATTAACCATGTGTATGCTGGCCAGTGCAGCCTGGGCACTAGACATCGTCTTTGATGCCACCGTTGACGTGGGTACCGGCAGCTCAACAGCTGGTGAGTTCACGATTGTGAAAGATGGTATCACCGTTCACGTGGAGCAGGGTGTGGCCAATGGAACCCACTACCGCTTCTATAAGGGCAAGAAAGTGACCATTACGTCCGAGACTGGCCCAATGACGAGAATCGTCTTCGATTGCGTTGGTGCAGGCAATGACCAGTATGGTTCTGGTGGTTTTACTTCTGAACCCGGTGACTATGCTCCTGATGGCAAATTGGGTATCTGGGCCAATTCTGGTGCAGCCCAAGTTGTATTCACTGCCACCAATTTCCAGGTGCGTGCCACCAAGATCACCGTTAGCGTGGGTGGCGATGTTGGCCTGATGGCTCCCCGCATCACTCCTGCTGCTGGCGAGTATCACAGCAATGTTGAGGTGAGCATGGCCTGCTCGACCCCTGGCGCAAAGATTTACTACACCACCAATGGCAGCAATCCCACTACCGGTTCGACCCTCTACACTGCTCCTTTCTCGATTCCTTTCGAATTGGGCACGTCAGTTGTTGTAAAGGCTATCTCGGAGAAGGATGGCGAGGTGAGCAACGTGGTTAGCGCAACTTATGAGTTTACCGAGGCTCCCAGCTTTGGTTGGGGTGATATGTTCAATACCAATGACAATACCAACGTAACGTTCACCTATCCCAGCACCGTTCTGTGGCAGTCCGGCTCGACCATGTATTGCAAGGATGAGACTGGTTTTGGTCTCGTTTATCAGAGCACGGGTCATACCTACCAGATTGGTGATATCATTCCTGCTGGCTTCGGCGGCTCCAAGACGACCTATAACGGCAAGCCTGAGCTGCAGGCCCCCAAGGGCTTCCAAGCTGCTGCTGGCAATGTCCATGTAGATGCTGAGGTCATCACCCCCAGCCAGGTTGACGAGGCTCATTGGGCACACTATGTGCTGCTCAAGGGCGTGGTTGCTGCACCTAATGGTAACGGTGGCACGTTCACTGCTACCGATGGCAGCAGCTGCACTTACTTCACCAACACCTTTGGTGTGGCCGCTCCCACCGACGGACAGCCCCACGACGTATATGGCATCGTAGCCGCTTACCGTGATGTTTATCAGATTCTGCCCATCAAGTTCGACGGTGAACCTGGTCCCGAGCCTCCCACGCCCGTTGTCAGCATCGATGAGCTGTATGAACTCAACCAGGGCAAGATGGGTATCTTCACCACTCCGCTGACCACTATCTATCAGAATGGTCCTTACCTGTATGTGAAGGATGTTGAAGGCACCTACAGCTTGGCTTACGGTACTGTAGCATATAAGGAATTTGTCAATGGCGACTACATTGATAATGCAGTTGCAAGTTGGACCGTCTATCGCAAGAACAAACAGATTTCGCCTGCTGGTGACACCTTTGTCAAGGCTGGTCATGGCACCCCCGTCGATATTGAGATCATGCCCATCGAGGAGCTTGCTGCCGATATGATCTACTGGTATGTTGGCTTTGAGAATGTACAGATCGAGGCTGGTGAAGCCGAATTCACCTATACGATCACCGACGAGACCGGCAGCCTGAAAGCCTATGACAAGAACTTCAAGGCCATGCCCGAGAACCTGACTGATGGTCTCTACTATGTTGAAGGTTTCTTGAGCATCGACAACGATGAGCTGGAGCTCTTCCCCATCCTGGTTAAAGCTGCCCGCGAGTATCCTAAGGGTGACGTGAATGGTGACTATGAGGTGAATATCGCCGACGTGAACTGCCTGATTGATGTCATCCTCGGTTCAAAGACCGCCGAGATGTTTGAAGGCCGTGCCTATGTCAACGATGATGACGAGGTTAACATCGCCGACGTCAATGCAGTAATCGCAATCATCTTGGGTTTATAATCCAGCTGGATTTCTGTAAATAATCGATTCATGGTGAGAGGGCTGTTTCAACAGTGAGTCCTCTCACTTTTTTATATCCTGCCGCTTGTGGGCTGGGAAAAAAGTTTGAATCTGTGCCATTATTTCGAGAGTTGTTTTATTCACTTTATATCGTTCTTCTTATTTATGAAAAAAGTATTATTCTCTTTGTTGATGCTCATGGCGGCCAGTGCCGCGTGGGCTGTTGATATTGTGTTTGATGCCACCGTCGATGTGGGAAACGGCAGCTCCACTGCCGGCGAGTTCTGTATCGAGAAGGATGGCGTCAGCATCTGTGCCGAGCAGGGCATGGCCAATGGTGTGCAATACCGCTTCTACAAGAACAAGAAAGTGGTCATCACGTCAACGATCGGTGCGATGACGAGAATTGTGTTCGAATGCGTCGGCTCCGGCAATGAACAATATGGCCCGGGCGGTTTCACTGCCGAGCCAGGCGATTATGCACATATCGAGAGGCAAGGCGTTTGGATGGGTAATTCCGACATGGTTGAGTTTACAGCCACCAATTTCCAGGTGCGTGCCACCAAGATTATCGTGACCGTGGGCGGAGATGTCGGCCTGTTGCCGCCCAGCATCTATCCGGCCAGTGGCGCTTACGATGCCCCCTTCGATGTGAGGATGAGTTGTTCCACTACTGATGCCGCGATTTACTACACCACCGACGGCTCAACTCCCACAACCGCCTCGACGCAGTACACCGCACCGTTCACCGTCACCCCGCCCTTGACTGTCAAGGCCATATCGGCCAAGGATGGAGAGGTAAGCGAGGTGGTAACTGCACAATATGAGGTGGCTCCCAGTGTGTGCCTGGGCGATCTGGAAGTGCTTTCTGATAATGAGACGGTATTCTTTGATCACGAGGCTACCGTGCTCTACCAGTCGGGCAATACTATGTACCTCAGGGACGAGTGCGATGGCGTTTATGGCTACGGCATGGTCTATGGCAACACCAATCAGACGTATGTCACTGGCGATATCATTCCGCCGGGATGGGGTGGTGTCAAGAAGACTTATGATGGCCGTCCCGAACTGGCAAACCTCTCGGGCTTCAAGCCGGCCAGCCGCCACGAGGGGATTGAGCCTGAAGAGATTACTATTCCGGAAGTGGGAGAGGAAACTTGGGCGCACTATGTGGTCCTTCGCGGTGTGCACATCGACCAGGAGCGCCAAGTGGTCATTGACCAGCAGGGCCGTACCTGTCCCTATTTCCCGCAACTGAGCCAACAGGTTGACCCGGCAAGATTGTTCGATGTGGTTGCTATCGTAACGTCTTATCGCTCTAAATACCAGTTATTCATTATCGAAGAACAAACAATACCTCCCATGCCTCCTCCCGTGGTTTGCTGCCTGGAGGACTTATATATGTTCAATCAAGGCCAGGTTGCGAAGTTTGAATGTCCCTTGACGGCAATCTATCAGAATGGAAGATATTTGTATGTGAAGGACTCTTGTGATGAGTATGGCTTGATTTATGGCGACAATGTAGGCGGTCCCTATGAGAACGGCGACCAGATTGAGGGCTTAGCCAGTTGGACCTTATACTACGACAGCAAGCAGCTCATAAACTATGGCGAGTGGGAAAAAATAGGAGAAACCGACCCCGTTGAGCCCGAGGTGATGCCCATTGAAGAGCTGTGTATCGAAATGGTTCACTGGTTTGTCAAGCTGGAGCATGTTAACCTTGCAGGAGATGATATCGAGCCCCTCATCGAAGATGAAACCGGCTCGGTGAAGATGTTCAACAGGTTCCAGATCGAGGCCACCCAAGATGTCGATGGCGGAGGAAGATTTTACCCTGACGTCAACTGTGATTATGAGGTGAATATCGCTGACATTAATTTCATCATCGATAAAATTCTGAAAGGCGAGACCACCCACGAGTGGATAGGTGGTGACGGTACCTACGATGTCATTGGCTTTGTGGCCGTGTTTAGAGGGCAGATAGAAATCATTCCCATCAAGATTGTTGAACATGGCGGCAGGTACGTTCTGATAGGTGACGTGAATGGCGACGGCGAGGTCAACATCGCCGATGTGAACTATATCATCAACCTCATCCTTTCAGACTGATGCCACGGGCCTAGATGCCCAAGTACAGATAAAACAAGAAGAGGGTGTGTAATAACAAACGCCTAAAATTTCAGATCAAGCTGCGCTTGAGAAATTAATCAAAATTATAATAAAAATCGACTTTGATAGATTTTATACAAATTTTGTTTAATTTCTCGGCCGTTAGGCCGATTAAAATCAACCGCAAGAATTATTACAAGCCCTCTTCTTGTTATGTGAAGTCAATTACTTGAAGAAGCGGCCGATGACGGGGAGTTTGGCCAGCATCGGGCCGAGGTTTTCCTTGCGGTAGATGAAGCCGACAAAGAGCAGCAGCAGGAAAGTGCGGTAGGCCAGTGCGAGCCACATGTTCTCGATGGGGAGCATCATGGCGGCGAATAGGATGGCCGAGACGACAACATACAGGGTGATGTCGCGCATGGGATAGCTGATGGGGTAGTACTTTTGACCCACCAGGTAGCTCAGCACCATCGCGGTGCCATAGCCGGCAACGCCTCCCCAGGCGCACGCCATGTAACCGAATTTGGGCACGAACAGGACGTTCACGAGGATGAGCACGGCACAGCCGATACCCGAGAACCACGCACCCCAGATGGTCTTGTCAATCAACTTGTACCAGAACGACAGGTTGAAATAGACACCCATCATGATTTCGGCGGCCATGACGATAGGCACGACCTTGAGGCCTGACCAATAGTCGGGGGCGATGATGTATTTGAAAATGTCAATCCACGCCATCACTGCCAGGAAGGCCAACAGGGTGAAAATGATGAAGTAACGCATCGCCTGGGCATAGGTCTCGCGGTTGTCCTTGTCCTTGCTCTTGCCGAAGACAAACGGCTCGTAGGCATAGCGGAAGGCTTGGGTAATGAGCGCCATGATCATGGCAATCTTGACGGCAGCGCCATAGATGCCCAGCTGTGACTGCATGTCGGCTTGGTCGTAGATTTTGGGGAACATCATCTTGTCGAAGGTCTGGTTGAGGATGCCCGCAATGCCCAGTACCAGGATAGGCCAAGCATACTTGAGCATGCGCTTCAACAGTGCCCAGTCAAACTTGTAACGTATGCCCGTCAGCTCTTTCCAGAAGAAGAAAGTGATCAAGCCTGTGCAGAACAGGTTGATGAAGAAAGCGTAGCCCACGCCGACAGTGGGGTCGTAGATCTTGCCGATGATTTCAGGATGGCTCTTGTACAGGGCGGGCAAGGCAACAAAGTAGAGCAGGTTCAGGCCGATGTTCAGGAAGATGAACAGCAACTTAAGGGCGGCAAACTTCCACGGGCGGCGCTGGTAACGCAGATAGGCGAACGGGATGCACTGGAAGGCGTCGAGCGCGACTACGATGGCCATCGTCCAGATGTACTCGGGATGGGCGCTGTAACCCATCCAGCCCGAGATGCCGGGCAGGAAAGCCAACACCAGCAGGACAAACAGCAGCGAGGTGAATCCCACGCTGATGAGCGTTGTGCTATAGACCGTGTTGGGGTTCTCCTCGCTCTTGTTGGAAAAGCGGAAGAAGGTTGTCTCCATGCCGTAGGTGAGGATGACAAGCAGCAGCGCCGTGTAGGCATACACGTTGGTGATGACGCCATAGCCGCCCGAAGCGGCCGACAGCTTTGCAGTATATAGCGGCACGAGCAGATAGTTGAGGAAACGCCCAATGATACTGCTCAGGCCATAGATGGCGGTGTCTTTTGCAAGTGATTTAAGATTTGCCATATTCTTTTCTTGTTAAGTCAAACAACAGGAACTACACTGAACAACGGATACAACAAATAATTATTATTTAATCAAGGATGTCGTTCAAGTGGTTGTTTGTTGTTATGGTTGTTTGATGTATTAAAAGATGCTTCCTACTTCGCCGGGGCGCTCGCGCTTGAGGTGGTTGTAGGCGAGCATGGTCGCCTCGCGCCCGCGCGGGGTGCGGTTGATGAAGCCTTCCTTGATGAGGTATGGCTCATATACCTCCTCGATGGTACCGGCATCCTCGTTCATGGCGGTGGCGATGGTGTTCAGGCCCACGGGGCCGCCGTTGAACTTGTCGATGATGGTCAGCAGAATCTTGTTGTCGATCTCGTCGAGGCCGTATTTGTCGATGTTCAACGCCTCGAGGGCATAGCGGGCGATTTCCAGGTCGATGCGGCCGCTGCCCTTCACCTGGGCGAAGTCGCGCACGCGGCGCAAGAGCGAATTAGCGATACGGGGCGTGCCACGGCTGCGCAGGGCTATCTCGATGGCTGCCTTGTCGTCGATGGGCACGTTAAGCAGGCGGGCCGAGCGGCGGATGATGCCCTCGAGCACCTTGTGGTCGTAGTATTCCAGGTGGCAGTTGATGCCGAAACGGGCCCTGAGCGGTGAGGTCAGCAAGCCACTGCGGGTGGTAGCACCGATGAGGGTGAACGGGGCAAGCGTGAGCTGCACCGAGCGGGCGCCGGGACCCTTGTCAATCATGATGTCGATGCGGTAGTCCTCCATCGCACTGTAGAGGTACTCCTCGACGATAGGGCTCAGGCGGTGGATCTCGTCGATGAACAGCACGTCGTTCTCGTCGAGCGAGGTGAGCAGTCCAGCCAGGTCACCCGGCTTGTCGAGCACGGGACCCGACGTTACCTTGAAACCCACGCCCAACTCGTTGGCGATGATGTTGCTCAACGTGGTCTTGCCCAGGCCTGGAGGGCCGTGGAACAGCACATGGTCCAGCGACTCGCCGCGCAGCTTGGCCGCAGCGACAAATACGCGCAGGTTCTCGATAATCTTGTCCTGTCCGGCAAAATCCTCAAACCGCACGGGCCTCAACGCCCGCTCAAAATCCTGATCGGTCTTCAACGACTCCCTCCTGATATCAAATTCCTCGTCCATAGCCTTATGTTGTTAAAGTGCAGCAGCAATTTTCCTGATACCGTTTAAACGGGCCAGGAATGATTTATTGCGTTTGGCAGATAACAGGTCATATCGTGTCTGCAACGTCAGTAAAGGCGTTGACGGGATGTCCAGAGCCGCTTCGATAAGCAGCGCCAATTCAGTATTTACCGGACGCTTGCCATTGAGCACTTCGTTCAGTTGAGAATATGATATACCGATTTCTTTTGCCAGTTTGCGCTGGGAGATTCCGCGTGCCTCAATCTCATCCTTGATGACTTCACCAGGATGGGTAAGGTAGGCTGGCTCCAGATTGTTGGCAACCATGTTGTCATTAATCATCTGATCCATTTATTCATAATGATTTGATAGTTCCACAATGCTGCACACTTGTGCGATAATTTCATTTTCCTTAATGATCTCTCTGAACTCAATACGGTACTGCCTGTTGACCCGCACCGATGATAGTCCCGCTTTGTCACCGGTCAACTGCTCGTAATGCAAGCCACCATATCGGGTCAGATCCAAGACATTCTCTTGAGCCGCCATTAAGTCGATTGTTCGAATGTATTTGCGAACAACTTCAGGTTGATAACGATGCTTCTTGTCTTTAGGCTTATTGCCCAGGTACAAGTCACGTAGATATTCTTTTTCAAAAATAACTAGCATATGATCAACAATCCAGATGCAAAGATATAAACAAATCCCAATGTTCACAAATTTGTGAACACTTTTTTGAAATCTTTGCAATAATCAGCAAAACTCCCATCTCGTCAAACAATCCAAATAACGTTATCTGTGTTGTTTGAAATAGTGTTTGCGGACGCTTAAAAGTATGTTGTTTTAGTTGTTCAACGTTGTTAGTGTTGTTTGAAATAGTGTTTGCGGATGCCCTTCGATATCTCAGTTTTTTGATTTCAGGTAGGGGGCGGTGATGCTGGTGGGACAGGTGAGCATGCCGCGTGGGGTGCCCTGGTAGATGACGGTGCCGCCCAGGTCGCCGGCGCCGGGGCCTAGTTCGATGACGTGGTCGGCGGCCTTGATGGCGTCGGTGTTGTGCTCGATGACGTAGACCGTGTTGCCCATATCCACCATCTGCTCAAACAGGTCGATGAGGTGTCGCACGTCCTTGAGGTGGAGGCCGTCGGTGGGTTCGTCGATGACGAACACGCCGCGTGTGCCACCCTGCTCCAGCGGCATGGTGTATTGCTGGAGGTAGGACGCGATTTTGAGGCGCTGCAGCTCGCCGCCCGAGAGGGTGCTCAGTGCCTGGTTCAGATGAACGTAATGCAGGCCCACGTCCATCATAGGCTTGAGTTTTTCCTCGATGCTGGTGCCCTTGAAGAACTCGCTGGCACGGCGCACCGACAGGTCCATCACCTGGGCGATGTTCATGCCGTCTAGCGTATACTCCAGTGCCTCGGGGCTGTAGCGCAGGCCGTGGCAGGCCTCGCAGGTGGTCTCGATATTGTCCATGAAGGCCATCTCGGCGATAACCACGCCCTTGCCGCCGCACACGGGGCAGGCGCCCTTGCCGTTGAAAGTAAAGTACTGTTCCTTAATTTTGTGCGCCTTGGCAAATCGCTTGCGGATGTCGGGGGCGACGTCCATATAGGTGGCCGGTGTGGAGCGCAGGCTCACGCCGATGTTCTTTTGGCTGACATACACCACATTGCCGTGCTCACGGCGGAAACACTCCATCAGCGAACTCTTGCCCGAGCCCGCCACACCGACCACGGCGGCAAACACGCCCATGGGCAGGTCGATGGATATGTCCTTGAGGTTGTGCAGCGTGGCGTTGCGCAGGGCGAAGGTTTCCTTGATTTCGCGCGGCTGGGCCTTGAAGTCGCCATGCTGGCTCAGCATCTGTCCCGTGCTAGTACCGCTGTGCAGCAGTTGCTCGTAGTTGCCCTCGAAGATGATGCGTCCGCCCTGGCTGCCCGGACCGGGACCCAGGTCGACGATGTGGTCGGCGATGCCGATCATCTCGCGGTGGTGCTCGACGAGCAGGACGGTATTGCCCGCGTCGCGCAGGCGGCGCACCGAGTGCTTCATCTTCTCGATGTCGTGGTCGTGCAGGCCCGTGCTGGGTTCGTCCAGGATGTAGAGCACATCGGCGAGCGACGAGTTGATGTACTTGGCGATTTTGCAGCGCTGCGCTTCACCGCCCGAGAGGGTGCCCACACCGCGTTCCAGGCTCAGGTAGCCCAGGCCGATTTCCTCGAGCGCCGTCAGGCGGGCACTGATGGCCTGCTTGATATCGACGGCCAGCGGCGAAGTGAGCGACTTGATCCACTCGTTGAGACGCGTGATGGACATGGCACAGGCATCGGCGATGTTGATGCCCTCGATTTTGCAGGAGAGCACGCGAGGGCTCAGGCGCGAGCCGCCGCAGTCGGGACATACGCCCATATTGAGCATCGGGTTGAGTACAGCGGCATGGAGCAGTCCCTCCTCGCTGTTGATGATGCTGCGGTAC